>Ga0187809_10000266_pt1 | contig 31047 bp, 30 predicted proteins | sample NC_wetland_sal_i_8_FD_132415 | JGI IMG/M metagenome (GOLD analysis project Ga0187809, IMG submission 132415) | Wetland sediment microbial communities from Neuse River Estuary, North Carolina, USA - ASW_4 | ecosystem: Environmental > Aquatic > Freshwater > Wetlands > Sediment | place: USA: North... | reverse complement strand
TAGCCGACGACGCGGTAGCCGCTCTTGATCAGGTTGTCGCAGATCGGCAGGCCGATCTTGCCGACGCCGATGAAGCCGATGGTGTCCATGTCGACCTTCTTGTCGTTTCCATCCCTGCCGCCGCTCTCTTATGCGATGTCGATGGAGCGGTCGGAGTAGTTCACAGTGATGCCGAAGGATCCTTCCATCAGCGTCCATTCACGGATTTCGTAGGTGCGGATGCGGTTGACGACGAACGGATCGCGCTCGGCGATCGCCCGCGCCTCCTCGGCGTTGTCGGCGCGAAGGATGGTCATGCCGTCGCCGCTGGCCCCGATGTCGAACGGCCCGGAGGCGAAGAGCTTGCCCGTCTTCTCGAGCCCGACCATCCAGCGCAAATGCTCGGCGAGATAGGGCCGCAGGTCCGTGCCCTTGCCGTGCGACAGCACGACATAGAGCTTGCGTCGCAGCATGTTTCTCGTCAGCGCCTGGATGTCCTGCTCGACCGTGGTGCTCATCGCAGGTCCCCCGCCCGGTGGCTACGCTAGCCGGCTATCATCGTATTGACGAGCGTACCGCAGCCGGCGATCTCGATCTTCACCTCGTCGCCGGCTTTCAGGAATTCGCCGCGCGGCATGCCCACGCCAGCCGGCGTGCCGGTGGCGATGACATCGCCCGGATTGAGCGTCATGTGGCGACTGAGATAGGCGATCTGCTCGCGCGCATTGTGCACCATGCGGCTGGTGTTGGAGTCCTGCTTGAGGACGCCGTTGACCCAGAGCTTGATCGAGAGGTCTTCCGGATTGCCGATGTAGGCGGCCGGCGTCAGCCACGGCCCCATCGGCGCGGAATCCTCGAAGCATTTCTGCCCGATCCAGTCGTAGATGAAGGGCGTGCCTTCGCGCTTCATCAGGTCGCGCGCCGACAGGTCGTTGATGATGACGTAGCCGGCGACGGCGTCGAGCGCGCGCTCCTCGGAGATGTTGCGCGCCTTGCGGCCGACGACGACGCCGAGCTCGGCTTCCCAGTCGACCTGGTTCGAGAACGGCGGCAGCCGCGCCGGCACGCCGGTGCCGATGATGCCGCTGGCGGAATTCTTCAGGAAGAACCAGGGCTCGGCGCCCTTGGTCATCGAAGGACGTTTTCCCGTGGTGCGTTCGGCGATCTCGGCCATCTCATTGAGATGGTCCCAGTAGTTGGCGCCGGCGCAGAACAGCTCGCCCGGATAGAGGATCGGCGCCAGGAGCTTCACTTGCGCCAGCGGCACGCCGTCCTTCGGATCGGCGCTCGCCGCGGCGGCGTGCAGCTTTGCATGCGCCGCGTCCCAGGACTGCAAGAGGCCGAGCACCGACCGCGCGTCGCCGGCGCCGCCGAGCAGCTTTGCCGCGTCGTAGACCCGCTCGCCGATCAGGACGCCGGCGACCGGCTCCCCCGACGATGCCGTGTAGGTCAGGAGCCGGTACTCGGTCGCCATGCGTTTCTCCCCCGCCGCGGCCGTTCACCCGGGAGGGGCCGGCAGCTGGTCCTGATTATGGAAAATGGTAGCGGGTTTGGAAAATTTGTCCAGCTTCCAGGCTGATCCTCATCGGCTGCGCAGATTTCGCTGCCGGCCGGAACGCCTCGCACGGCGTCATTGGCAAAACGGCCATGCGGACCAGGCGCCCGCCCGCGACGGCCGCATCGTCCACAAAAATGCCCTTCGGTCAGCCGCCAGGCTTCGGCGCGGGCGCCGCCGGCAGCATCCGATGCAGAACGCGGTCACGCAGGACGTAGTGGTGGAACAACGCCGCCGAAGCGTGCAGGAAGGCGATGGCCACGATCGCGTAGCCGTTCCACTCGTGGATCCCGCCAATCAGATGGTGCACGGGCTTTGAGAAGGGAGCGAACGGCGGCGGAATGGGCACTCCGAAGAAACTCATCGACTCGTTGCCCGACCAGCGCAGGACGAAGCCAAGCACCGCCTCCGCCGCGAGCATCACATACAGAAGATAATGTACGGCCTTCGAGGCGATCTCCACCCAGCCCGATACGATCGTCGGCATCTGATGCCCCGGAATGAGCCGCCAGACGATGCGCAGGATGATGACTGCAGTCAGGATGATGCCGAACGACATATGCGTCACGATCATCAGATGACGCGTCGACCGGGGGAAGTAGCCCCACGTCAATGCGAGCACGAACTGGATAATGACCAATGCGGCGGTCAGCCAATGCAGGGTGATGGCAACCCTATCGTAACTCGTCCGGTCGTCAGCGGCCGCAATGCGGGTTGCGGTGTCGACAGTCGATCTCGTTGTGGCGTCCAAGATAAGTGGCCTCGTCTGGTGGAGGATGTGTGCGGCAGATCTCCGACTTTCGCCGCGCAGGTCAGCTAATCAGCGTCGCGGGCGCGTCAAGGTGACGCGCACCGGCGTTGCGGACGCGCCGTAAGTCACACGACGCGCTGTAGGAGCGCAGTGCCAGAGTTCCCTGGCGCCGGCCGCTCCCGAAAAAACCTTCGACGGAGGGGGGCATACCTGGTCGGAGGTCCATCACAGGGCGCGGCCGGCGTGGGGTTAGTGGCCGCTAAATGGGGCGATACCCGGGCGTCGAGCGGCGCGCGACGGCGCCGGTGAATGCGCAAGCGACGCACTCGCGCATCACAGGCTGAGCACCCCGGAAGATTACAAGAATTTAAGGGGAACCACTGTCAGGGCGCCGGCCATTAAACCAGTGCTCCTTCCACTCACAATCCAAAAGGCCGCGCCATGCTCTGGACCACGCCCGTTCTCGTCGAAATCTGTGTCGGACTGGAGATCAACGGCTATTTGCCGGCCGAATTCTGAACTCCCGCGGCATCGGGTTGGCGCGTCTGACCGCGATCGTCCTCGGCTCCGCCGCGGGCGGCGGTTTGCCGCAATGGAATTGCCGCTGCCCGCTCTGCACTGAAGTTCGAGCCGGCGGCTCGCTTGTCCACCCGCAGACACAGGCAAGCCTCGCGATCTCCGCCGATGGGGATCGGTGGGTGTTGATCAACGCGTCGCCCGATCTGCGCCAGCAGATCGGGTGCGCGCCTGCACTGCATCCGCGTCACGGCGTCCGCGACACACCGATCGCGTCGGTCATCCTGACCGGCGGGGAGATCGACCAGATCGTCGGGCTTCTGTCGTTGCGCGAGGGCACGCCGTTCGATGCTTACGCCACACCGGAGACTCATGCCTTGCTCGGCGCCAATCCGTTGTTCGAGGCCTTGCACCAGGTGACACGGCGGGCAGTGTCGATGAACGAGACGTTCTCACCTGCTCCCGGATTGACGGCCGAGCTCTTTCCCGTGCCGGGCAAGATACCGCTCTACCTCGAAGGCGTGACGGACTCGCCGGCGGGCGAGAGCACCGCCGGTATCGAAATCCGTCACGCCGGTGCGCGCCTCGTCGTCGTTCCCGGAGCGGCGAACATCACCGAACAGATGCTTTCCCGATTTGAAGACGCCGACGTCCTGCTCTTTGACGGCACATTGTTTCACGACGACGAACTCGTTCGCCTCGGCGCGTCGGCCAAGACCGCGCGCCGGATGGGCCACGTGCCGATCGACGGCGAAGGCGGCTCGCTGACCGCGCTCCGGTCGGTCGGCGCCCGCCGCATTTATTTCCACATCAACAACAGCAACCCGATCCACGTGGCCGGCTCGCCCGAGCGTGCCGTGGTCCGGGCGGCCGGCTGGGAAGTCGCAGAAGATGGTATGGAGATCGTGCTGTGAAGCTTCTGTCGGCTGACGAGCTCGAGCGCGAGGTTCGCGGCATCGGCGAGCGTCGCTATCACCACCTGCATCCCTTTCACGCGCTGTTGCACAGCGGCGGCTGCAGCAAGGGCCAGGTTCAGGCGTGGGCGTTGAACCGGTACTATTACCAGGCGAGCATTCCGATCAAGGACGCGAGCCTGCTCGCGCGCTGCGACGACGCCGCCGTGCGGCGCGCGTGGCGGAGCCGCCTGCTCGACCATGACGGCGCCGCCGACGGCGACGGCGGCATCAGCCGCTGGCTCACGCTGACGGACGACCTCGGGCTCGACCGGACCTACGTCACCTCGCTCGGCGGCTTGTTGCCCGCGACCCGCTTCGCGGTGGACGCCTACGTCCACTTCGTGCGCGAGAAGAGCCTCCTTGAGGCGATCGCGTCGTCGCTCACCGAGTTGTTCTCGCCCCAGATCATCGGCCAGCGCGTGAGCGGCATGCTCGCCCACTACCCTTACGTCACGCGTGAGACGCTCGCCTACTTCGACAAGCGCCCCGCGCAGGCGGCCAGCGATGCCGGATTTGCGCTCGGCTACATCAAGGACAATGCGCGAACGCCCGAGGCCCAGCGCGCCGCGCTCGCAGCCCTGGAATTCAAGTGCAGCGTGCTCTGGGCGATGCTCGACGCTCTGCACACCGCCTATGTCGCCCCCGGCCTGATCCCCCCGGGCGCATTCCAACCGGAGGACTGCTGATGGTGGCCTGCCCGGCAATCCCGGCCGATGGAAGCGCGCGCCCGCGGCTACCGAAGGGCGTGCGCCTCACCCACAACGAGGCGCAGGGTGGTTGGATCCTCGTTGCGCCGGAGCGGGTGTTCAGGGCCGATGCGATCGCGGCCGAGATCCTCAAACGCTGCGACGGCCGCGCGACCATCGGCGAAATCGTCGACAGCCTCGCCTCCGCGTTTGACGGGGCCCCGCGCGAGCGCATCGACTGCGACGTGCGAACCCTTCTGACCACGCTCGCTGACAAGAAGCTGCTCGAACTGTCATGACAAGCGCCGTGCAGACGCTCGCCGCACCGCTCGGGCTCCTGGCAGAGCTCACGCATCGTTGTCCGCTGGGCTGCCCGTATTGCTCCAACCCGCTGACGCTCGACGGCCCCGGGAGCGAGATGGATACCGCGACGTGGCGTCGCGTGTTCCGGGAGGCGTCCAACCTCGGCATCGTACATGTGCATCTCTCTGGCGGCGAGCCGGCCGCTCGCCGCGACCTCGCCGAGATCGTCGCGGCCGTCCGCGCAGCGGGGATGTACAGCAATCTCATCACATCAGGCGTCGGGCTCACCGGAAGCCGTCTCGAGCGGCTGGCAGCCGCCGGCCTCGACCACGTGCAGATATCGATCCAGGACAGCAGCCCGGAATCCGCCGACCACTTTGCCGGGTTTGCGGGTGCGTGGCAGCGCAAGCGTGCACTGGCCGTCGAGGTGGCGAAGCTGAACTTGCCGCTCACGATCAACATCGTGGTACATCGCCGGAATATCGAACACCTTTCGGCAATGATCGAGATGGCGCTGGCGTGCGGCGCGACGCGTGTCGAGATCGCACACGTGCAGTATTACGGCTGGGCGCTGCGCAACCGCGCCGCCTTGATGCCCCTCGCGGATCAAGTGGAAGCCGCTGCCGCCGAAATCGAGCGCCTGAAAGCCGAATATCATGGCCGCATCGTCATCGACGCAGTCACGCCGGACTACTTCGCGCGCTATCCCAAACCGTGTATGGGCGGCTGGGGGCGCCGTTCGCTCAACATCACACCCTCCGGCAAGGTGCTGCCCTGCCACGCGGCCGAAACCATTCCCGGCCTGACCTTCTGGACGGTGCAGGAGCATCCGCTCGCCGACATCTGGCGCAACTCGCCAGCCTTCACCGCATTCCGAGGCGAGGCGTGGATGCAGGAGCCCTGCCGCGGATGCGCCCGCCGCGAGATCGACTTCGGCGGCTGCCGCTGCCAGGCCTTTCTCATTACGGGCGACGCGCGCGCGACCGACCCGGTTTGCCATCTGTCGCCACATCGCCCGCTCGTCGACCGTGCGCGCAGCGAGGCCGCCACCGACAGCTACACGTATCGTCGCATGCGGCGAACACCGCGGAACCAAAACGACGAGGCCGAGAGCCTTGCACCCGCACCCGGCATCGATGACGTAACAGGCCTCGCTCACGGCTTCGGCCACGGCCACCCGCGCCTGCCGTCGAACGATTGACGCCATCCTCTTGCCCGCCCGGGCAGCGCGGAACTGCGCACCGTGCAAGGCACTTTTGCACGTATGGACTGGTTCACCGCCTCCTTCGGCACCAAGGATCATGTCGACCTGGCGCAGGAATGCGCCCGTGCCGCCCTGATCTTCTTCTTCGGCCTCATCCTGCTGCGGCTGGCCGGACGGCGCATTTCGGGCAAATGGTCTGGCCTCGACATCATCGTCTCGGTGCTGATCGGATCGAACCTCAGCCGGGCGCTGACCGGCACCGCGCCGCTGCTCGGGACTTTGGCGGCGTGCGCCGTGCTGGTCGCGCTGCATTGGCTGACATCGCATCTGGCGGCGCTGCGTCCGTGGCTCTCGCACCTGCTGGAAGGCAAGCCCATCATGCTCGCAAGTGACGGGAGGCTCGACCGCCGACAGGTGGTGAAGCGAGCCATTTCCGAAGCCGACCTCAACGAAAACCTGCGCGCAGCGGGAATCGAAGACATCGGCACGACGCGGAAGGTCGTCCTCGAGCCGAGCGGCCGCCTGACCGTGCTCAAGCGGTAACTGCGAGTTCCGGCCGGCTCCCACGTTGCGCCGCGCCGTCCCGCCCGACGCGCACCGGCGCACGCATATGGACCCTGTTCCGGCCTCTATGTCTCGGCTCAGAACACTGTGCTAAACGTCTCGCAGCAATGGCATTTGCGGGAGTTTGGAATGCTTCGTTCGGGTGTGGACTATCTGGAAGGACTGCGCGACGGACGCACGGTCTATCTCGGCAGCGAACGCGTCAAGGACGTCACCACACACCCCGCATTCCGCAACACGGCCCGCTCCTTCGCCGCGCTGTGCGATCGCAAGCGCCAGCCCGAACACATCGAAGCGATGTCGTACGAGGAGAACGGCGAACGCTACCCGGTCTGGTTCCTCAAACCGCGCGACCGCGACGGCCTGCGGCGGCGCATGACCGGCCACCGCCGCCTCGCGTCGTGGTCCTATGGCCTGCTAGGCCGCTCGCCCGATCACGTCGCCAGCTTCGTCACGGGTCTGGCAATGCAGCCGGAACTGTTCGAAGGCAATCGGAAGGGCTTCGGTGACAATCTCGCGCGGTACTACGATCACCTGCGCAAGAATGACCTGTTCGCCAGCTATGTCGTCATCGGCCCGCAGGGCGGCCGCAATCCCGAGCTGTACAACCGCAAGGGCGCGCAGTCGCCCGCGCTCCAGGTCACGAAAGAGACCGACGACGGCGTCGTACTGAACGGCATGAAGATGCTGGGAACCGGTGCCGTCTTCTCCGACGTCATCTGGATCGGCAACCTGCTCCCGCTCTCGCCGGACCAGAAGGGTCAGGCGGTCACCTGCGCTGTGCCGGCGAACGCGCCCGGCCTGTCGATCTGGCCACGCAAATCGTTCGAGCAGCATGCGCTCGGGCCGATCGACAGTCCGTTCTCGTCCCGGTTCGACGAATCGGACGCTGTCGTCGTGTTCGACGACGTGAAGGTGCCGTGGGAGCACGTCTTCCTGCTCGAAGACGCCGTCCTTTCGCGGGAAATGTACTTCCGCACGCCATCGCACGTGATGGGCAACCATCAGGCCGTGTGCCGATTCCTCGAAAAGTTCGGCGTCATCCTCGGCATTGCCTACAAGGCCGCCGAGATGAACGACGTGCTGCAAGTCCCGGCAGTGCGTGAGATCCTGTCCAGGCTGGCGGCCTCGGAAGCAGCGCTGCGCGGCATGATCGCCGGTTCGATCGAGGATGCCGAGACCGGCGCCAACGCCTACGTGCACGTGAACCGTCGCGAACTCTATGCAGCGCTCGCCTGGTGCACCACCAACTATCACCAACTCGCCGAAACGGTGCGCGAGATGCTGGGCGCCGGGCCTTTCCAGATGCCGGCGGACTCGAGCTTCCTGTCCGACCCGGAACTGCGCGACAAATTCGACACCTACTGGGCCGGCAAAACGAACGCCCTCGACCGGTTGAAATTCATGAAGCTCGCCTGGGACTATCTCGGGTCCGAACTCGCCGGCCGGCATGGACAGTACGAAAAATTCTACGCCGGGCCGCAATTCGTGCACGCCTTCTACAATTTCGGCAACTGCCCGTGGGAGCATTACAAAGATCCCGTCGAAGCAATGATGGCGGAAATGCCCGTTCCCGGTGAACGGGCGACATAGCCCGCAGATACCTGACGATTCCTCGAGGTCCCGGCCGCCGGCTCCACGCACCGACTGCGCCAGGCCAGTGGCCCTCGCCCGGCCCGAGCCACGCCCTTCATGGTGGCGATCTCAGCCTGTTCGAGGGGGCTCGCGCGGAACGATCTTCCACCGGCCGCACTGTTCATCCCGAGGACATCGATGTCACGGGAGTTTCAGGAGTGACCTGATCTGGATCGGCAACTGGGGCGACGACGAGCGCAGCCGCGAGCTCGATGAATTCCTTGTTGGCCCGGCGTCGGCGCTACGGCTGCGCGCGCGCATCCATGGCGTCCGCTATCCGCAAGCGGCGCTCGATCGCCTCGCTGCCAGTGGCATCGAACACGCCGGCTGGCTACCCAACCATCGCGCCCCCGCAGCGTTCGCACGCGCGACGTTCACCGTGCACGTGCCGCGGCGGCCCTATACGCAGGCGCTGCCCGGCATTCCGACCATCCGCGTGTTCGAGGCGCTTGCGAGCGGCATCCCGCTGATCTCGGCGCCGTGGTGCGACAGCGAAAACCTGTTTCCGTCCGGCAGCTACGTCCCGGTCCGCGACGGCAGCGAAATGACCAAGGCCATGACGGCCGTCATGCACGACTCCAGTCTGCGCGCCGAGCTCGCGGCCGTCGGCCTCGCCGCTATCCGTGACCGCCACACCTGCGCCCATCGCGTGCACGAATTGCTCGCCATCCTCGCCGCGCTCGGACAGCGCAGCGCCCCCGATCGTCGTCCGCCCGTCTTGGCAGGAGCATCCGCAGAATGAACATCGCCTTCTTCGGCTCGAGTCTCGTTTCCTCGTACTGGAACGGCGCCGCCACCTACTATCGCGGCCTCCTCAAGGAGCTCGCGGCGCTGGGCCATCGCGTCACCTTCTACGAGCCGGACGCGTTCGAGCGTCAGCAGCATCGCCCGCGTGCTGCAGGCCTCGACCAGCGAGGTCTATGGCGATCCCGAGGTCCATCCCCAGCCGGAGGACTATTGCGGCCACGTCAACCCGACCGGCCCGCGGGCCTGCTACGACGAGGGCAAGCGCGCCGCCGAGACGTTGTTCTTCGACTATCACCGCCTCTACAAGCTGCCGGTGAAGGTCGCGCGCATCTTCAACACCTATGGTCCGCGTATGCTGGAGAACGACGGGCGCGTCGTATCGAATTTCATCGTGCAGGCGCTGCGCAACGAGCCGATCACAATCTACGGCGACGGCAGCCAGACGCGATCCTTCTGCTTCGTCGACGACCTCCTCGACGGTCTCGAGCGTTTGATGGAAAGCCCGGCTTCGATGGCCGGCCCATGCAACCTCGGCAATCCGCATGAGGTCACGGTGAAGGACGTCGCCCAACGCATCGTCAGCCACATCGGCTCGCGTTCGCCGCTCGACCGCCGGCCGCTGCCGCAGGACGATCCCAAGCGACGCCGGCCGGTCATCGGCAGGGCCATGGAGTTGCTCGGCTGGCAGCCGCGCGTTCCGCTCGACACCGGGCTGAAGGCGACGATCGGCTACTTCTCGATGAAGATGGCGACGCAGCCGCCGTCAACGGCACCACGCGAGCGCGCCGCGCTCAAGCCGCTCGCCCAGCACTGATCCGCCTCTGTCCGCTTGCCGACCGTGGCCCGCGCCTGCGCGCGGCGTATGGCCGACGCGCCGGAACGAAGCGCCCGCGCGCGGATTTGCCAGACGACGAGAAGGAGAACGTCAGTGAAAGCACTCGCCTGGCACGGCAAGCACGACATCCGGTGCGAGACGGTTCCCGACCCCAAGATCGAGCACCCGCGCGACGCCATCATCAAAGTGACGGCTTGCGCGATCTGCGGTTCCGATCTGCACATCTACGACGGCATCATCCCGCGCATGGAATCGGGCGACGTGGTGGGCCATGAAGCCATGGGCGAGGTCGTCGAGGTCGGCTCCGGAAATTCGAAGCTCAAGGTCGGCGATCGCGTGGTCGTGCCCTTCACCATTTCCTGCGGCGAGTGCTTCTTCTGCAAGAACGGCTTCTACTCCGGCTGTGAAAACTCGAACCCGGACGCAAAGGCCGCATCGCTGCTCTGGGGCAACCATCCGGCCGGCCTCTTCGGCTACTCGCATCTGTGCGGCGGCTATGCCGGCGGCCAGGCCGAGTACCTGCGCGTGCCCTTCGCCGACATCGGACCGATGAAGGTGCCCGAGGGACTCACCGACGAGCAGGTGCTGTTCCTCTCCGACATCTTTCCGACCGGATACATGGCAGCCGAATTCTGCGACATCAAAGGCGGCGAGACCATCGCCATCTGGGGCTGCGGCCCCGTCGGACAGATGGCGATCCGCAGCGCCAAAATTCTCGGCGCCGGACGCGTGATTGCCATCGACACCGTCCCCGAGCGGATGCGGCTCGCCGAGGCAGCCGGCGCCGAGACGCTCGATTTCATGAAAGAAGACATCTACGACCGGCTGATGGAGATGACCAAGGGCCGCGGCGCAGACGCCTGCATCGACGCGGTCGGCACCGAGGCCGAGTCCATGTCGGGCGCCGATGCGATGCTCGACAGAGTCAAGATGGCGACGTTCATGGGCACCGACCGTCCACACGTGCTGCGTCAGGCCATCCACTGCTGCCGCAACTTCGGCGTCGTCTCCGTCGTCGGCGTCTACGGCGGCTTCCTCGACAAGATCCCGATGGGCTCGGCGATCAACCGCGGCCTCACCTTCCGCATGGCGCAGACGCCGGTCCAGCGTTACCTGCCCAAGCTTCTGAAGCTGATCGAGGACGGCAAGATCGATCCGTCCTTCGTCATCACCCACCGCGCCCCGCTCGAGGACGGTGCAGACCTCTACAAGACGTTCCGCGACAAGCAGGACGGCTGCATCAAGGTCGTGCTCAAGCCCGGCATGTAAGGAGAACAAAATGCTCGACGCAACGAAGAAGCTCGCCGTCGTCACCGGCGCCTCGACCGGCATCGGTTTCGAACTCGCGCGGCAATGCGCGAAGAACGGCTTCGACCTGATCATTGCCGCCAACGAGGCCGAGATCGAAACCGCCGCGGCCAGGCTGCGCGACAGCGGCTGCAAGGTCGAGGCAGTGAATGCCGACCTGTCCACGACCGAAGGCGTCGACAGACTGGTGGACAAGATCGCCGACCGCCCGGTCGACGCGCTGCTCGCGAATGCCGGCCGCGGCCTCGGCCGCGCCTTCCTCGACCAGGACTGGAAGGATGTTCGCACCGTGATCGACACCAACGTCACGGGCACGACCTATCTTCTCCAGAAGGTCGGCCGCGAGATGCGCAGCCGCGGCAAGGGCCGCATCCTCATCACCGGCTCGATCGCCGGCTTCATGCCGGGCACCTACCAAGCCGTGTACAACGCGACCAAGGCGTATCTCGACTCCTTCTCGTTCGCGCTGCGCGCCGAGCTGAAGGATTCCGGCGTCACCGTCACCTGCCTCATGCCGGGCGCCACCGAAACCAACTTCTTCGAACGCGCCGACATGCTCGACACCAAGGTCGGCACGCAGAAGAAGGACGACCCGGCCGACGTCGCGGCGACCGGCTTCAAGGCGATGATGGACGGCGAAGGCGACGTCGTCTCCGGCTGGCACAACAAGCTGCAGTCGGCGATCGCGACCATGATGCCGTCCGGCATGCTCGCCGAGCAGCACCGCAAGATGGCCGCTCCGGGCTCGGCCGAGAAATGACGTGACTCAGATGTAGCGCGCAACTGTCGCGCGGAACGACTCGATGTGGCGGCGCATCGCCGCCTCCGCCGCATCGCTGTCGCGTTCGCGCACGGCGCGCAGGATGGCGCCATGCTCGTCCTGCACGTCGTTGTGGTGACCGACGTCGGTCAGCGAAATGAACCAGAACCGCAGCGACCGCTCGTGCAGCCGCCGCAGGATGTCGGCGAGTACGTCGTTGCGCGTCGCCCGTGCCAGCACCAGATGGAACTCGCGGTCGAGCAGCATCATCTGCTCGACATTGCGCACCGACGACCACTGCTGGGCGCGGCCCAGGATGTCGCCGAGGGCGCCGATCTCGTTGTCGTCCGCCCGTCCGGTGGCGAAGCGGATCGCCGCCGGCTCGACCATCAGCCGCGCCTCGATGATGTGCAGCACCTCGTCGAGGCTGACCGGCTTGACGATGACGCCCTTGCGCGGAATGACCTCGACCATGCCGTCGAGCATCAACCTGTCGATGGCCTGGTGCACCGGGGTGCGGCCGAGCCCGAGCACGGCCGAGACCTGCGCCTCGTTGATGTATTCGCCCGGCTTGAAGGCGCAGGTGATGATGCGATGCTTGATCGTCTCGTAGGCGAGATCGCGCAGCGACTGCGGCGTCGTGTGGCGTTCGGCGACACTGAGCGCGCGCGCGCGGTGCATCGGCTTGCGCCTATGGTCGACGGTTGCGGGCAAGGGCTTTCTCATGCCGGTCACACGGCCTGCGCCACGAGGTGAGCCCGGCCGGGCGGCACCATGGCGCCCGCGGGCCAAACTTGTTCAGGCTGCGCATCTGCTGTTCCTGAGTCCGACCACCTTGTCAATTGACCGCCACCTAGACGCGCCCGTCCGGCGCCACGACGGCCTCGTAGGGCACGTCGCCCGAGAGAATTCCCATTCTGCGCGCGAAGGCGTTCATGCCGGCGACGAAGTCGCGGGAGATGCCGGTCGTGTAATAGGGCAGATCGCGGCGGATGAGCTCGGCGATCAGCTCGGCCTCGGCCGGCGGGAAGCGCTTGCGGCCGACCGTAGTGGCGAGCGACACGTCCTGCCGGAGCGCCGCATGGGTATTGTTCAGGGCACGGACGGTGGCGGCGCCGACCTCGGGTGACCGTTCGAGCAGGCGGTCGGAGGTCGCGATCGAGGCCATCGTGAAGTTGAAACAGGGTTTGGGGCCGTCGCCGCGTCGCACGTCCAGCACCATCGTGCCGACGCCCCTCCGCACGGCCACCTCGGCGCCCATGCCATTGGCCCAGAAGCCGTCGATCTTGCCGTCCTCAAGAGCCTTGGCCGCTGTCAGACCAAAATTGACCGTGGCGCCAACGGCGCCCGGCACCGGTGAAATCTGCACGTCATCGCGTGCGAGGTCGATCCCCGCTTCCATGAGCAGCCCGCGAAGCCCCATCTCGACCCACGGCGCCGCGCCGATGCGGCGGCCCTTGACCACGCCGATGTCGCCGCGTCTGCCGCCGAGATCCTTGTGCATGATCAGGAACCAGTACATGCCTTGCGCCTGAGCGCACAGCAGCTTGACGCCCTTCCACTCCGGAAAGGCGGCGAGCGCCGAGTGCGCGGAGCCAGCGACGAAGTCGATCGTGCCGTCGCGCAGGGCCGCATACGTCTTGTCGACCGGAAACAACAGCTCGAGTTCGACGTCGAGCCCCTCCTCCTTGAAGAACCCGAGCTCGATCGCGGCGATCGCCGGGAAATACGAATTCGAGATCAGGTCCGGCACGGCGAGCTTCATCGGTTATCGACCTTCTGCTGTTCGTCAGTCACGAGACGCGAGTTCGACCTGCCAGGGCGCCACCCAGCGCTCGATACGCCCGACCAGTGCATTGAGCAAGGTCGCGAGCACCATCAGCACGATGATCGGCACGAACATCCGTGCGGTGTCGAAGTTGTTCGCGGAGTTGATGATGATGCCGCCGAGGCCGGAGATCGCCGTGAAGAACTCGGCGATCACCATCGCCACCACGCCGCGCCCCACCGACAGCTTCACGCCGGCCATGATGTAGGGCAGCGTGGCCGGCAGCACGATGCGGCGCAGGATCACAGCGTTCGGCGCCACGAAGGCATGCCCGACTTCGATCAGGGTCTTCGGCACCACCTTCACGCCGAGCCAGGTGTTGATGGCGATGGGGAACACGCACATCAGGAATATGACCGCCGCTTTGACGGCGAACCCGAGCCCGAGCCACAGCACCAGCAGCGGCACCAAAGCAACCAGCGGCATGGCGTAGCCGCCCGTGACGAACAGGCCGACGGCGGCCTCGAACACGCGGAAACGGCCGAGCAACAGGCCCAGCGGAATGCCGGCCACCAGCGAAAGCGCGAAGCCCACGAGGAAGGGCTTGATGCTCTCGAGCAGCGCCGCGCCGAGCTCGCCGGTGCGCGTCATGTCCCAGGCAGCCGCCGCGATCGCGGTCGGATAGGAGCCGAACACCGGATTGACGTTGCGTCCGAAGTACTGCCACAGCAGCAAAACGAGCACGACCGCCCCGGTCGTGATCAGCCACGAGGGTACCGCGCTCAAGCCGCGGAATCGGTTTGCCGCCGATGTATTCGCCTGGTTCACCGTCATGTCCTGGCTGGTGATGTCGACCATGTGCGTGTCCTCCGCCGCCCGGCTCACTGGACCGTCTCGGCAGGCTTGTGCAGCGCCTGCCAGATGCTGTAGCGGGCCGCCGCGAATTCGGGCGTCCCGCGCAGGGCGCCGAGATCGCCGCGCGGGCGCGGCAACGGCACTTCGAGGATCTCCTGCAGCTCGCCGCCGCGCATGACGAAGACCCGATCGGCCAGCAGCACCGCCTCGTCGAGATCATGCGTGACGAAGATGATGGTCTTGCCGGTGCGCGCGTGCACGTCGAGGAGCTCGGCTTGCAGCGACTCGCGCGTCTGCGCGTCGAGCGCGCCGAACGGCTCGTCCATCAGCAGCACCTTCGGGTCGATGGCGAGCGCACGGGCGATGCCGACGCGCTGCTTCATGCCGCCCGAGAGCTGGTGCGGCCGTCGGTTCGCTGCGCTCTTCAGCCCGACCAGATCGAGATAATGCATCGCCGTGTCGCGCAATTGCTGGCCGCGGACGCCCTTCATCTCCAGACCGAACATGACGTTCTGCAGTGCCGTCAGCCACGGCAGCAGTTCGGCGTGCTGAAACACCATGCCGCGGTCGTAGCCACACCCGTGCACTTCGCGTCCATCGACCAGCACGCGGCCCGAGCTCGCGTGATCGAGCCCCATCGCAATGCGTAAGGCCGTGGTCTTGCCGCAGCCGCTCGGCCCGATCAGCACCGCGATCTCGCCGTCGCGGATCGTGAAGCCGACGTCCCGCAAGGCATTCACGGTGTGCGTCTCCGCGCCGATGCGAAGCTTGAACGAGCGCGAGACGTCGACGAGGCTGACCTCACCCATACTTCACTCCATCGGGGCCCCGCCCGGCGGGGCCCCTTCCCTGTCCAGACCGTTATTTTCCGAGCAGCTTCAGCGCCGCTTCGCGCGGCTCCGGCGCAACGATCTTGTTGAGATCGACGGTCGCCTTGAGGTTGCCCGTTCGCAGCAGCAGGTCCCGCATCCAGGCCAGCTTGTCCATCGGCAGCGGCATGCTCGGATCGATGGCCGAGATGCGCTTGACGTCGTCATAGATGTACGGCGCCCGCGGATCGCCCGGCTTGGCGTGCGTGATCTTGTCCGCCAGGGCGACTTCCTTGTCGCGATTGTCGAGCGCGTACTTCCAGGCCTGCATTTCCGCTGCCAGGAACTTGGCGAGGTCTCCGCTTCGCTCCTTGATCGACTTGTCGCTGACCTGGATGCAGAAGCGCAGGTACTGCGGCACGTCGTCGTGCGCGTTGACTAGGAGCTTGAGATTGTTCTTCTTCGCGAGCGGCAGGAAACCCGTCGAGGCCGCGCCGGCGTCGACGATGCCGGCGGCGACCGCCTTGAAGCGGTCAGCGTCGCTACCCATGACACTGAAGTGCACGTCGCTCAGCGGAACGTGGCTCTTCTCCAGCACCGCCCGCGCCAGCAGATCGGGCAACGCCCCCGGCGCGGAGATCGCCAGCGTCTTGCCCTTGAGGTCCGCGACGCTCTTGATGTCCGGCTTGCTGTAGATGCCGTAGGTGAGACCGGGCCAGTAGCAGCCGGCAATCTTCACGTTGGCGCCGTGCGCTGCCGCGATGATCGGCGCGCCCGGGCTGCCCTCGTAGCTGTCAAGTTCGCCGGCGAGCAGCGCACGCAGCGCGATCGCGTCGCCCTTGAACTGGATCATCTTAATGTCGAGGCCTTCCTTCTTGCCGAAGCCGCCATCGGCCGCCATGAACACGAAGCCGGCGTCGCTCTTGGCCTCGACCACGCCGTGACGCCACACTCTCAATTCTTCCGCGTGGCCTTTTGTCGCGAACAACACGGGGGCGACGCAGACCGCAAGCAGCGCGGCCGGCCGAAGCCAGCGGGCAACATATGAAGTGCGCATTCGGCTCTCCTCTGGTTACGCTTCGTCCGGCGAATTGCACGTAAGGCGCCGGCTCGATTTGTGGTTATGGGTCGCGGTCCAACGGCGTGTTCATCGCGACATCCGAACGCCGTTGGCGTGCAATCTCCGTGCCAAGAGAGAAATATTCGCTGCGCGTGGCGAGGTCCGCCTGGCGCGCGAGCTCCGCCGGCCAGTAGCCGAGATCGTAACCGTGCCACGGCGACTCCGCCTTGAGCGGCGGCAATCCGAGCCTGTTCCATATCTCGCGCGCGTTCTCCATGAACTCGCGCTTCGGCAAGGCCACCGGCGCCGTGCGACTTTTGAGCAGTGCGTTGATCAGGACCGAGGCGCTCGCGCCGTCGTCGCGCGGGCCGCGTGGGCCGTGACCCGGATCCTTGTGCGGGATCACCTGCATGTCGTGTTGCGGCTGGCAGCGATAGGACATCGCCCAGAACAGCGCATCGGCGTTGTCGGGGTCGATGTCCTCGTCGACCGCGATCACCCATTTGCCCGCGAAGCGATGCAGCGTCGAGGCGCCGGCGAGCGCACGCCAGACTTCCGTCTCGGGAACGCCGCGCTCGAACTGGATGGCGATGACCGCGTAAAGATTAGTCAGCGGCTCGTGCATCGACACGCGCTTGACGCCCTTGATCGACAGCGCCGTGCGCAGGTGATTGAGGAACACCGGCTCCATCGCGACGCGGCGGATGACGCTCGACTCGCTCGGCGCCACCTGGCTGATGAACGACGTGAGAACCGGATTGCGCCGCCGGGTGATCGCCGTCACGTCCATGAAGGCGTTGTATTCCTGCAGGTTCACGTAGCCGTGCGACTCGCCGAACGGCGCTTCCGGCTCGAGCTCGCGCGTGTCGATGAAGCCTTCGATGACGATCTCGGATTCCGCCGGCACGAGCAGGTCGACTGTCTTGCAGCGCACGACATTGATCGGGCTGCCGGCAAGGCCGCCGGCGACGGCGAGCTCGTCGAGTTGCTCCGGCATCTTCTGCACGGAGGCATAGGAGACCGCCGGCGGACAGCCGACCACGACCGCGCACGGCATCGGCTCGCCGCGCGCCTTGTATTTCAGCCAGTGCGTATAGATGCCGGCGCGCAGTTCGACCGACGGATTCATGCCGAGGCGGCGCGGCGCCTTCAACTGGCCGCGGTAGTTGCCGACGTTCTGGATGCCGGTCTCCGGGTCCCTCGTGATGTAATGCCCGGCCGACAGATATGGCGCGTTGTCCCAGCCCGGCGTCGAGATCGGCACCGGCAGGCCGTCGAGTGCAGCGCCCTCGCGGTCCAGATCATCGCCGAGCGTGACCACCTCGTGGCAAGGTGCATCCGTCACCTCGCGCGGCCGCAGCGGCGACGCGATCGCCTTGACCCATGTCCCTGCAATGTCGTCGAGCGGACGGCCGAAACCGATGCGATAGACGTCGCGATTGGCGGCCAGACCGGCGACCAGCACCGAACAGCCGTACTTGCGGCCCTTGGAGTCGGTCGGCTGCGTGAACAGAAACGCCTTGCGCTCCGCTTCGGGAATGCCGCCGCGGTACTGCCAGCGCACCAGCGGATGCATCTCCGTGTCCTTGTTGATCGGCTCGTCGACGACCACAAGCAGGCCGGCGCGCGCGAGCGCGAGGATGTGCGCGTGCAGGTCGGGGTAGCCGCGCGGATCGGCTGGCGCGACGTCGAGGTAACGCGCGAGCGACGAGGGCAGCGTGCTTGCGTCGTTCATGCCTCTCCTCCGAGCGTATCGACGAGCCACGCGGCGATGCCGATGGCGGCGGCGTCGTTGCCGGAAAAACCGGTGAGTTGCAGCCCCAGTGGCAGGCTTTGCTCGTGCAGCAGCGGCAGCGAGATCGCCGGCACGCCGAGCATCGAGAACGGCACGGCGAAGACGGGATTGCCCGTCGATTCCAGGCCGACCGGCGCGGCGCCCGGCGCGGTCAGGGTGATGCAGCCGTCGGCGTAGCCGGCGAGCTTGGCGTAGATGGCGCGGGCCTGCCCGCGCTGCGCCAGCGCAGCGCGATAATCTTCCGCACGCATCGCAGCGGTGCGCGCCATGCGGTCGAGCATCGACCGGCTGAGCTTGCTGGCGTCGCGCTCGTGGAAGGAATTGAGCGGCCAGCGCCATTCCCAGTCATTGATGCGGGTCGATATCGCGAACGCCTCTGCGATTTCCTCCTCCACGGCCGCAACGTCGGGGTGACTGCTACGGCTGATGATGGTGACGCCAGCAGACTTCAAACGTTCAAGGGTCTTTTCCAGCGCGCTCTTCGCCTCGGCGGACGCGACGGTCCAGCCGGCGGTCTCGAGCAGGGCAAGCGTGCGCGGCCTCACCGCCGCCGGCGGTCGCATTGGCCCCTCGAGTGCTGGTAGCCCCGGATCGCCGCCGACGCGCGCGGCGATCTCGATGGCCACCTGCCAGGCGTCCTGCACGGTCGCGGCAAGCACGCCGGTGCAACTCTGGCTGAGATAATCGAGGCTGCCGCCGCGGTTGATGGCTCCGACCGTCGGCTTGAACCCGACACAGCCGCAATAGCTCGCTGGGCGCACGATCGAGCCGATCACCTGTGTGCCGAGCCCTGCGCTGACGACACCGGCGCCGACGGCCGCGGCCGAGCCGCTGCTCGAACCGCCGGGGGTGCGCGTCACGTCGTGTGGATTGCGTGTGCCGCGCGGCTGCGTCGCCGCGAATTCCGTCGTCACCGTCTTGCCGACGATGACCGCGCCGGCCTCGCGCAACGCCGATACGGATGCAGCGTCCCAGCCGGAGCGCCAGCCGGCGAACAGCGGCGAGCCCATCTCCGTCGGCATGTCCTCGGTCTGGATGATGTCCTTGACGCCGACCGGCATGCCGTCGATCGCCGACAGCGGCTTGCCGCCCTGCCAGCGCGCTGTCGCGGCGTCGGCGGCCGCGCGCGCGGCTGCGAGGTTGGTGCGCACGAAGGCGCCGATTTCCGGCTCCCAGGCGCCATAAGCCTCGAGACAGCGTTCGAGGAACGCGCGCGGCGTATCGTCGCCCGCGGCGAATCCGGCGCTGGCGCCTAGGAACGGTCGCACTGCCGGAGTCTGCCCCGAGCGCGCCATGATCAGACCTCTTCCAGCGTCATCGCAGCGACCCGCTGCTGGCTTGCGATCATCGACGTCCGCAGCAGAAACTGCCGCGCCCGCGCCGGGTCGGCGGCCATCTCACGCAGCTCGCCGAGATTGCGCCGCCGCGTCTCCTCGTCGCGCGCTTCCAGACGCTTCTTGTTGGCGATCGACTGCTCCTGCACGAACTCGGTCGCCACCGTGCGCCGCTGCCGGCTGTAGAGATCGAGCAGCGCGTCGGAAGCGTCGTCGAGCAGCACCTTCGTCAGCTTCTCGGCGAGGTTCGCGGCGTCCTGGATGCCGCCGTTGAGCCCCATGCCGCCGATCGGGTTGTTGATATGCGCGGAGTCGCCGGCGAGCAGCACCCTGCCCTTGCGGAAGGTCTCGGCGACGCGCTGATGCGTGACGTAGAGGTTGCGGTGGACAATCTCGTACGGCTTCGACGAAGGAAAGAACTTCTGCATGCGCGCCTGAACCGAAGCGTCGCTCATCAGCTCAGCTTCCGAGAGGTCCGGGCTTGCCGGATAAACAGTGCGCCAGAGGCCGGGCGGGCCGTCGGCCGACACCTTGAAGCAATTGCACCATTCGTCGGGGTCGGCGAAATAGCTGCGGAAGCAGTAGCCGCTCGACGCCTGGAAATCGAAGGGCGTGGTGAGCACGATGAACCGCTCAGGCCAGGTGAAGCCGTCGAACGGAATGTCGGCTTGCTTGCGGACGACGCTGCGGCCACCGTCGGCTCCGATGACATAGGCGCCTGTGTGCGACTGCGGGCCGTTCGGGCCCTGAACCTCGACGGTGACGGAGCCGCCATCCTGACTGACGCCGGTCACCTCGTGGCCGAACAGGATGTCGACGTTGGGCAGCTTGCGCGCGCGCTCGAGCAACAGCTTGGCCGTCTTGAACTGCTCACACTGCACGACGAAGGGATGCGCAGTGTCGTTCTTGAGGACGGCGTGATCGAATTCCGCGATCTTCTGGCCGCTCGGCCGATCCCAGAACTGGAAGATCGGCGCGACCAGACCGACACGGGCCATGTCGTCAGCGAGCCCATCGGCCGCGAGCAGGTCCAGTGTGGCTGGGTGCGTGGTGGCGGCCCGCGGATCGGCCTGCGGCGCGCCGTTGACGTCGAACAACCGTACCGGAATTCCCTGGCGGCCCAATAGCCACGCACACAGCAGGCCTACCGGCCCACCACCAACAATCAGAACGCGTCGACCTTCGTCAGCCATGACAACCTTCTCGTCCGCCTCGCCGATCCGGGCTTTTGCTATTTCTTCCCGCTCTCGTCGTAGTAGTGGATCTCGTAGAGCATGCAGCCCTGCTCGGACTTGAACGGGCCGTGATGGGCCCCGGGCGGACGGCAGGCGTATGTCGGCGCGGCGAAGGACTCGCCACCCTTGCCTTGCGCGTCATTGCCGACGATCAGATCGCCCTGCAGCAAAAACACCTCTTCCCAGTGGTCGTGCACGAAGGGCACCGTGGTGTAGACGCCGGGATCAAAACGCAGGAGCCTCGTGCGGCTGCCGATCTTGTTCGTCTCGTCGAGGTCGCTGGCCAGAATCTTCTGCTTGATGCCGGCCGGATAGCCCGGCGGCGTCGCCCAGCCCTCGTTCATGTCGAGCTGATGGAATTCGAGATGTGGCTTGTTCATCGGCATTGCAGAACCCTCACTTTCGAAGGCCGCGCCCCGGCGGCCGCGATCTGACCCGGTCAGCCCAGAACAGGAAGGCTGACGACGCGATAGCTGTGACTTATCTTCCGGCCGAGCACGGGATCTTCAAGCTCGTATTCGAAGACCGGCGTGGCGCGCACGCCGCCGTGGGCGGCGAGCGTGCCGCAGAACATCAATGTGCCGTCAGTCATCTTCTCGGTGCCGTAACGGCCAATCAGGTCCACCGGCGGCAACATGGCCGCGACGGTGCCGTCCTGGTAGACACTGCGCTTGCCGCTCTCGGTCACGAACGAGCGCAGGATCAACCGGTCCCAGTGCGGCGCGACCTCGTCGAAGGCCCAGAACCGGGCAGCCATGGGCTTGTCGCACATCTGCTTCGATACCGTGACGCCGTAGGTCCCGCCCTGCCGGTCGGTATGATCGGAGCCGCCACCGACCCAGAGCCGGCCGTCGTGCTTGAGCAGCAGGTACTCGACCTCACCGCCCGACGCCTCGCCCGTGGCCTCGATGACGCCCTGCGTCGTCAGCCGCGCGACCGAGGTGCGATAGAAAATCGGCGTCGATGCCGGTCGTTTCACGCCGAGTGCCTCCAGCTCGACGATATGCTTCTCGACTGCGACCGGATCGCGTCCGGTCCAACCCGCGACGACGAGGCGGTTGATGGTCACCGCCGAGCGCTGTGCGCGTGCGCCAACCTGAAGTTCGAGATCGAGGGGGAAATCTACGGCGGGGGCAAACTCGGCAATTGCGGACACATCCAACTCCAACGTCGGCCAATGAGAAGCTCAGCGTCGCCGTTCGGCAGTTCGGCGTCTGCGCTCGGCGTGGTCACCGTATAAACAACGTCTGTGATATTTCACCGTAATCAATCGCTGGTCAACGCCATTTTATGGGCACTGTGCATTGAATTTTGCCTGAAATATCACTAGTGCAACCGCGCCCGGGCCTCGCTAGGGTTCCGTCGCACCCTTGTCCCACCCCGTCTCTGGAGACTCCGCTGTGCCAACGTTTGCCGACTTTGCCCGCAGCTTCGAAGCGGGCGCGCGCAGCCGCGATCTGGTGGAGCAGTGTCTCGCGCGGATCGCGGCGCCGGACGGCGAAGGCAGCCGTGCGTTCCTCAAAGTGCACGCGGACCAGGCCCGGGCCGCCGCCGACCTGCACGACACAATGCGGCGCAGCGGCGCCCCCGCCTCCCCGTTCGCCGGCATTCCTGTATCGATCAAGGATCTGTTCGACATGGCCGGCGACGTCACGACGGCTGGCTCGCGCGTGCTGCGCGATGCTTCCCCGGCGACGCGCGATGCGCCCGCCGTGAGCCGCCTGCGCGCCGCCGGCTTCATTCCGATCGGCCGCACCAACATGACCGAGTTTGCCTTCTCCGGCCTCGGCATCAATCCGCACTTCGGCACGCCCGCGAACGCCTATGATCGGGCCAATGTCCGAATTCCTGGTGGCTCTTCGTCCGGCGCGGCCGTGTCGGTCACCGACGGTATGGCCGTTGCGGCACTCGGCACAGATACCGGCGGCTCCTGCCGCATTCCGGCGGCCCTCTGTGGCCTTGTCGGCTTCAAGCCGACGGCGAACCGCGTGCCGCTCGACGGCGCCGTGCCGCTGTCGACCTCGCTGGACTCGATTGGGCCCATCGCGACCAGCGTCGCCTGCTGCGCAGTCCTCGATGCCGTGCTGGCCGGCGAAGAGGTGCGACCGCTCCGCGACTTCCCGCTGAACGGGCTGCGGCTCGCCGTGCCACAGACACTCGTCTTCGACGGCATCGACAGCGACGTTGGCCGCGCGTTCACGGTTGCGCGAACGGCGCTGAGCGAAGCCGGCGCGAAGATCGTCGATATTCCACTGCGCGAACTCTCCGAACTGGCGCAGATCAACCGCAAGGGCGGCTTCGGCGCCGCCGAGGCCTATGCCTCCCACCGGCCTCTGATCGAGGCCAAGGCAGCGCTCTATGATCCGCGCGTGCTGAGCCGCATCCTGCGCGGCCGCGAGCAGGACGCCGCCGACTACATCGACCTCATGCGGGCACGCGCGGACTTTATCCGCCGCGTCCGCGCCGCCGTCGCGCCATTCGATGCCCTGCTGTTGCCGACCGTGCCGATCGTCGCGCCGCGCATCGCCGACCTCGACGACGAGATCGCCTATCGCGACGTCAACCTGCTGCTGCTGCGCAATCCGACGATCGCCAATTTTCTCGACGCCTGTGCGATCTCGCTGCCCTGCCACCAGCCCGGCGAGGCGCCGGTCGGCCTGATGCTCATCGGTCACAACGGCGGCGACCAACGCCTGTTCGACATCGCGGCCGCCGTCGAAGGGCTGCTCACGGCAGGCTGAGCAGGCGCGTCCGAAGCAATTCAGCGCTTACAGGTGCGACCGCACCCATTCCACCAGGTTCGCGGCGTTCATCGCTCCGCTGATTTCCGCGGTCTTCTGCCCGCGGCGGAACATCATCAACGTGGGGATGCCGCGAATGCCGAAGCGCGCGGCGACCGCCGGATGCTCCTCGGTGTTGAGCTTGAGGAGCCGCGCCTGCGGCTCCAGTTCGGCGGCGGCGCGCGCATAGGCCGGCGCCATCGCCCGGCACGGACCGCACCACGGCGCCCAGAAGTCGACGACGACGGGGATGTCGTTGGCGCCCACGTGCCGGTCGAACGCCGCCTCGGTCACCTCGGTCGGCGTCTGCGTGAACAGCGCCTCGTGGCATCGGCCGCATTTGCCCGCGTCCGCCGCCCTGCCTCGCGGCACGCGATTGAGCGCGCCGCAGTGCGGGCAGACGATGTGCTGAACCTCGTTGCTCATGACATGTCTCCGTATCAGCCGACGACCTTGTCCGGGTCGCGCAGCACAACGTAGATCGCCGGAATCACCAGCACGGTGAGAAGGGTCGACGACGCGAGACCGAACAGGAGCGAGATCGCGAGGCCCTGGAAGATCGGGTCGACCAGGATGGTCGCGGCGCCGATCATGGCGGCCAGCGCCGTCAGCAATATCGGTTTGAAGCGCACCGCACCGGCCTCCAGCACGATCTCGCGCAGGGTCTTGCCCGCGCCGCCGCCGTGGCGAATGAAGTCGACGAGCAGGATCGAGTTGCGCACGATGATGCCGGCGAGCGCGATGAAGCCGATCATCGACGTGGCGGTGAACGGCGCGCCGAACAGCCAGTGACCGAGCACGATGCCGATCAGGGTCAGCGGAATCGGCGTCAGGATGACCAGCGGCAGCTTAAAGCTGCCGAACTGCGCCACGACGAGGATGTAGATGCCGAGCAGCGCGACCATGAAGGCGGCGCCCATGTCCCGGAACGTGACGTAGGTGATCTCCCATTCGCCGTCCCACAGGATCGACGGTCCGGCCTCGTTCTCCGGCTGGCCGTGGATCAGGATCGCCGGCCTGCCGAGCTTGCCCCAGTCGTGCTGCGCGACGCGCTTGTCGACCGCGAGCATGCCGTAAATCGGGGCTTCGTAGGCGCCGGCCATCTCCGCCATCACCATGTCGGTGAAATGGCCGTCGCGCCGGAAGATCGTCGGCGATCCCTCCTCTTTGGTGACGTGCACCACTTCGCCGAGTTCGACCACGCTCTTGTTGCCGGGCACGGTGTTGGCCGGCACGGGCGTCGAGGCGAGCAACTCGCTCCAGGACAGATTGCGCTTCGGCAGGCCGACCACGATCTCGATCGGATTGCGGCCCTCGCCGCGATACGAATAGCCGATGGTGGTGCCGCCGAACAACGCCTTGATCGTGTCGTAGACGTCCTGCTGCTGCACGCCGAAATACTCGAGACGATCCTGATCGATCGAGATATGCAGCCGCGGCCGCGGCTGGCCGATCGAGTCGTCGACATCGACGATGTACGGCACGGACTTGAAGATCGCCTCGAGCTCGTGCGCGATGGCCCGCCGCGTCTGCGAGTCGGGGCCGTAGACCTCCGCCAGCAAAGTCGCCAGCACCGGCGGCCCGGGCGGCACCTCGACCACGCGGGCGACGGTGCCGGCGGGCAGCGTCACATTCTTCAGCCGCGCCCGCAGGTCGAGCGCGATGTCGTGACTGGTCCGGCTGCGCTCGCTCCGGGGCGCGAGGTTGAGGTGCAGCTCGCCAAGCTCGGGCGACTCGCGCACGTAATAATGACGCACCAGGCCGTTGAAATTGAACGGCGCCGGCGTCCCGGCATAGGTCTCGACCGAGCGGACTTCCGGAATCTTGCGGGCGACGTCGGCGATCGAAAACAGCGTCCGCTCGGTGTCCTCCAGCGTCGCGCCTTCCGGCAGATCGACGACGACCGACATCTCCGACTTGTTGTCGAACGGCAGTAGCTTCACCGTGACGTTCTCGGTGTAGAACAGCACGCAGACCGCGACCGTCGCCAGCCCGACGCCGATCAGGAACCGCCAGGCCCGCCTGCGCGACTGCAGGACCGGCGTCGCGAAGCGACGATAGAGACGCCCGAGGAATCCTTCGCCGTGCGCCGCCTCGTGCTCGTGCACCGGCCTGCCCTCGGGATGCAGCTTCAGCATCAGCCAGGGTGCGATCACCATGGCGACGAAGAACGAAAACAGCATCGCCGCCGACGCATTGGCCGGAATTGGCGCCATGTAAGGGCCCATCAGCCCGGAGACGAACAGCATCGGCAGCAGCGCGGCGACGACCGTCAGGGTCGCCACGACCGTCGGATTGCCGACCTCCGCCACCGCCTCGATCGCCGCCCGCATCCGCGAGCGGCCGTCTTTCATCGCCCAATGGCGGGCGATGTTCTCGACGACGACGATGGCGTCGTCGACCAGAATGCCGATCGAGAAGATCAGCGCGAACAGGCTCACGCGGTTGATGGTGTAGCCCATCATCTTGGCGGCGAAGAGCGTGAGCAGGATGGTGGTCGGGATGACCACGGCGGTGACCAGCGCCTCGCGCCAGCCGATCGCGATGGCGATGAGCGCGACGATCGACACCGTGGCCAGGCCGAGGTGGAACAGAAGCTCGTTCGCCTTGTCGTTGGCCGTCTCGCCGTAGTTTCGCGTCACCGAAACGCTGACGTCTTTCGGCACCAGACGGCCTTCGACCGTCTTGAGGCGGTCCAGCAACTGTTCGGACACCACGACGGCGTTGGCGCCGGCCCGCTTGGCGAAGGCGACGCTCACCGCCGGGACGCGATCCCACCGGCCGCCTTTGTCGGGCTGCTCGAACCAGACGCGATGCTCCTGCGGACTCGGCCCGACGACCACCGAGGCGAGATCACGGACATAGACCGGACGGCCGTCGCGCGTCGTCACCAGCAGCAAGCCGATGTCGGGAATGCCGGTCAGCGTCTGCCCGGCGGTGACGTCGCGCACCTTGCCGTTGTCGCGCACCTGGCCGGCGAGGAAAGAACGATTGGCTTCGCTCACCTTGCCGACGAGTTGCTGCAGCGTGACGCCGTACAGCGCGAGCTTCTCGGGGTCGGGCTCGACCCGGATCTGCTGCGGATAGCCGCCGGAAATATATGTGAGGCCGACATTGTCGGTCTTGTCGAGCTCGAACTGCAGTTCGCGCCCGATCTGGTAGAGATCCTTCTCGGTGTAGCGCGACGCTGCCTCCGGCTTCGGCGACAACGTCAGCACCGCGACGGCGACGTCGTTGATACCGCGGCCGACGATCAGCGGCTCCGGAATGCCGACGGGAATGCGGTCCAGATTGGCCTTGATTTTCTCGTGCACGCGCAGGATGGCGTCGTCGGAGCTGGTGCCGACCTTGAACCGCGCGGTGACCATGACGCGGTCGTCGACCGTCTGGCTGTAGACGTGCTCGACGCCGTTGATGCCCTTGATGATGGCCTCGAGCGGCTTCGTCACCAGTTCCACCGCGTCCGGCGCCTTCAGGCCGTCCGCGTTGACGCGGATGTCGACCATCGGCACGCTGATCTGCGGCTCCTCCTCGCGCGGAATGGTGAGCAAGGCGAGCAGGCCGACCGCAAGGGCCGCCATCAGGAACAGCGGCGTCAGCGGCGACCGGATCGTCACCTGCGTGAGGCGACCGGAAAGTCCCAGATTCACGGCTGCACCAGAACGTCGCCCGGCTGCAGGCCGGACAGGATTTCGAGGGCGTCGGGCATGTCGGGCCGCGGCATCGAGCGGCCGCGCTGCACCGGCACGTCGATCACGTCGCTGCCCTTGTGCACGCGTGCATAGTCGATGCCGAAGCGCGTGACGATGTACGAGGCCGGCACCACGATGCTGTCGCGCTGGCCCGCCGCCACCCAGACCCGAATGCGCTCACCGACGAAATAGTCGCCGAGCCCCGGCACCACCGCGTCGGCGACGACGCGGCCGTCCTGGATCTGCGGATAGACGAGCTTGATGGTGCCGAACGTGGCGCCGCTGGCGCCGAGCTCGGTGCTGTCGATGCGGATCGTGTCCCCGGCCTTGAGGGTGAGCGCGTGGCGCTCGGGCACCCGCAGCCGCAGCACGAAATTCTTCTCGGCGATGGTTGCAACCGGCTCGCCCGGCATGATCACCGTGCCGGTCGTCACCGGCACCGTGAGCACGCGGCCGGCCGTCGGCGCCAGCACCCGGCCTTCCGACAGTTGCTGCTCGATCACCGACCGCTCGGCGATCTTCGCGCGGTGCGCGTTGGTGGCGACGTTGAAGGCTGTCTGCGCCTGGTCGAGCGTGGTTCGCGGCACGGTCCCTTTGGCGAACAGGTCCTGGGCCCGCTTCAGGTTCGTGTCGGCCTGGGACAGCTGCGCGTCGAGGCCGGCGATCTGCGCATCCAGCGACTTCATCTGCAGCACGAGCTTTTCGTCGCCGACGGTCGCCAGCAACTGGCCCTGCGTCACCTCGTCGCCATCCTTGACGCCGAGCGCCGCGACGGTGCCGCCGATGCGCGCGCGCGCCGGCACGACGTTGGCGCTTTCGACGGTCGCGAAGACCGCCTTCTCATCGGCAGTTTTCGACGCCGCGACAGTGAAAGTGCCGGCGGCCCAGACCGGATGGAGCCCCAGCGCGACCAGCGCCACGATGACCGACCTCAGACGCATTGCAATTCCCCCGGTCGTGCGGCGCCACCAGTGCGCCCCGCACGCGTTGTCGGCATTGATGTTACGCAAGGTTCCTGCGCCGCTTCGGCGGCACAGTGCGGGTCGTGGACGCCGCGCAGGCGGCAGCCGGCGCACAGAATGCGCGGTAGAGCGTGTGCACCACGTCGCGCGCGGAATCGCTGCCGATGGAATACCAGACGGTCTGCCCGTCTCTCCGGGCGCTGACGATGCCGTCGCGGCGCAGCAACGCCAGATGCTGCGACACGGTCGAGTCGCGCAGGTCGAGAAAGGTTGCGAGTTCGCCGACCGATCGCTCCCGTTCGATGAGCTGGCAGACGATCAGGAGCCGGTGCGGGTTGGCCAGCGCCTTGAGCAGGTCACTCGCCTCACCCGCCGCGCTCCGCATCGGCTCGGGCTGTATTTTCATACTTGCATAGATACGAATATACGAATACATTGTCAATGCGACGCCGATCGTGGCGCCCGACGCAGCCGAAGGAGGCCCTGTCATGAATGTCGATCGCGCCGTGTTCGCCATGGCCGGCAGCATGGTGCTGCTCGGTCTCCTGCTCGCCTGGGCGTTCAATCCATGGTGGCTGCTGCTCGACGCCTTCGTCGGCGCCAACATGCTGCAGGCGGCCTTCACCGGCATCTGCCCGGCGGCGGCGATCTTCCACAAACTGGGCATGAAGCCCGGCGCGGCCTTCTCGTGCGGAATGCCGCGCTAGCGCGCGGACCTTTGAGAAGGGTCAATGCTGCAAGCGCCTCACGGTGCTGTGCTGTCGCTCAATCCATCCCAACCCAACCCCTACGAGCCCGGGCAACGGGCCATTTGACGAGCAGGAGGAAGTCTTGGCTCATATCGTCGTACTCGGCGGCGGCATCGGTGGCGTCTCGTGCGCCTACGAGCTGAAGCAGGCGGTCCGTTCCGATGACCGCATCACTCTCGTGTCGAACAAGCCGTTCTTCCAGTTCACCCCGTCCAATCCGCGGGTGGCGGTGAAGTGGCGTACCAAGAAGGACATCACCGTCGATCTCGCCACGGTGCTGCCGCGCCACGGGATCGCCTTCAACGCCGCGGGCGCGGCGCGCGTCCACGCCACCGAGAACCGCGTCGAGCTCGGCGACGGCACCTCCCTCGCCTACGATTATCTGGTCGTCGCCACCGGCCCCGAACTCGCCTTCGACGAAATCGAGGGTCTCGGGCCCGAGCGCAACACCGAGTCGATCTGTGACGTCGATCACGCGACCAAAGCGAACGACGCGTGGGAGGCGTTCTGCAAGAACCCCGGCCCGATCGTGGTCGGCGCCGTGCAAGGCGCGTCCTGCTACGGGCCGGCCTACGAGTTCGCCATGGTCATGGACACCGACCTCAGGCAGCGCAAGATCCGCCACAAGGTGCCGATGACCTTCGTCACCGCCGAACCCTATATCGGCCATCTCGGTGTCGGCGGCATCGGCGACACCAAGGGACTGCTCGAGTCGGCGCTGCGCCAGCGGCACATCAAGTGGCTGACCAACACCAAGGTCGATAAGGTCGAACCCGGCAAGCTCCACGCGACGGAAGTCGACGACGAGGCCAAGCCGAAGAAGGCCCACGAGCTTCCCTTCAAATACGCGATGATGCTGCCGGCCTTCCGTGGTATCGCGGCGCTGCGCGGCATCGAAGGGCTCGCCAATCCACGCGGCTTCGTCATCGTCGACAAGCACCAGCGCAATCCGAAGTACCCGAACATCTTCGGGATCGGCGTCTGCATCGCCATCGCGCCGCTGGAGTCGACGCCGCTGCCGGTCGGCGTGCCGAAAACCGGTTACATGATCGAGTCCATGGTGACGGCGACCGCGCTCAACATCGGCGAGCTGCTGCGCGGACAGGAGCCGACGCACGAGGCGACCTGGAACGCGATCTGCCTTGCCGACTTCGGCGACTCCGGCGTCGCTTTCGTCGCCATGCCGCAGAACCCGCCGCGCAACGTCAACTGGGCGTCGAGCGGGCGGTGGGTGCACCTCGCCAAGATCGCGTTCGAGAAGTACTTCCTGCGCAAGGTTCGCGCGGGCGTGACCGAGCCCTATTACGAGAAGGCGGTCATGAAGCTTCTCGACATCGGCAAGATCAAGAACCCGGCCGCCTGAGCCGAAGCGTGCCGCTCAGGCGCCGAGCTTGAGCGGCACTTTCAGGTAGCGCACGCCGTTCGCCTCCGCCGGCGGGAAATGCCCGGCGCGCATGTTCACCTGGATCGACGGCAGCAGCAGCAACGGCGTCGAGAGCGTCCTGTCGCGCGCGGTGCGTTTGGCGACGAACTCCTCCTCGCTGACGCCCTCGTGCACCTGCACGTTGCGCGCCTTCTCCTCGGCGACGGTCGTCTCCCAGGCGTACTGATCGCGTCCGGGCGCCTTGTAGTCGTGGCACATGAACAGCCGCGTCTGCGGCGGCAGAGCCAGGATGCGCCGGATCGAGCGATACAGTTGGTGCGCGTCGCCACCCGGGAAGTCGGCGCGCGCCGTGCCGTAATCCGGCATGAACATCGTGTCGCCGACGAAAACGGCGTCGCCGATGCGGTACGAGACGCAAGCCGGCGTGTGGCCGGGCGTGTAGAGCACTTCGGCTTCGACAGTGCCAATGGTGAAGCGCTCGCCGTCCTTGAAGAGGTGGTCGAATTCGGAGCCATCGCCGGACACGTCCGACGCGTTGAACACCGGCCGGAAGATCTGCTGCACGTCGCGGATGTGCTCGCCGATGCACACCGGCGCGCCGGTCTTCTGTTTGATGTACGGGGCAGCCGACAGGTGGTCGGCGTGCACGTGCGTCTCGAGCACGCGGCCTATCTTCAGACCGAGCCGCGATGCCTCCGCGAGGATGGCGTCGGCCGCCTTGACGTTGGCTTCGCCGCTCTTGTGATCGAAATCGAGCACCGGATCGACGACCGCCGCATCTTTGGTGGCCGCATCCCAGACGAGATAGCTCACCGTGTTCGTCGG
>Ga0187809_10000265_pt1 | contig 31152 bp, 25 predicted proteins | sample NC_wetland_sal_i_8_FD_132415 | JGI IMG/M metagenome (GOLD analysis project Ga0187809, IMG submission 132415) | Wetland sediment microbial communities from Neuse River Estuary, North Carolina, USA - ASW_4 | ecosystem: Environmental > Aquatic > Freshwater > Wetlands > Sediment | place: USA: North... | reverse complement strand
TCCAGGTACAGGAGTCGCGGGTTGTGAAGCATCGCTCGGACAACCGCCAGTCGCCGTTTCATACCGCCGGAAAACGTGTTGACGCGGGATTTCGCCCTCTCCGTCAGTTGCGCCAACTCCAGCATCTCTGCCACCCGCTGTTTCTTCTCCTTGCCCGAGAACCCAAACAGTTCAGCGTGGAAGGCAAGGTTCTGAGTCGCCGTCAGCTCGCCGTACAAAGCCGTTTCCTGGGGCACCACCCCAAGCAACTTGCGGACCGCCGCCGATTGTTTTCGAGGATTCATCCCAAACACGAGCACTTCGCCGCCCGTGGGTTCGGTGAGACCGCTAATCATGTTAAGGGTTGTGGTCTTGCCCGATCCGTTCGGGCCAAGCAGACCGAAGATTTCCCCTGGATCAATGGTAAAACTCAAGTCGGAAACTGCTGTAAACGTGCCGAAGCGCATTTCCAGATGGTTCACCTGCACCGCAGGTCTACTCACATCGTGTTGGATGGGCTGGTTTGTCGTCAATTGACCGACCTCCTCAGTGTCTACCGTATAGTGTTCGCTGTCCGCCGTCCATACTCCCCCCCTCAGACAAAGTACCTGTCACAGTCACAGCCGCAGCCTCCGCACAATCACAGCCTCCGCACAATCACAGCCCCACCGCAGTCACAGCCGCAGCATCCGCACAATCACAGCCCCACCGCAGTCACAGCCGCAGCACAATCACCGCCCCAGAACAGTCACAGCCCCAGCACAATCACCGCCCCAGCACAGTCACAGCACAGGAACAGCGGCTGCCACATCGCGGTCCTCACTGGCACAATGCGAAATTTCGTCGATGAAGATTTCTATGAGAGTACCACCACCAGTAGTATCAGTAAACGTACTTGACACGGTCCAGGTTTGACACTATATTACGGTTGTATCACACAAATAAATGTTTCATCCTTTTGGAGGTAACTAACATGAACAGAACGTCGACAAGCAAGTGGCTGGCTCTCGGAGCAGTCTGTCTATCCATCCTGGCCGTGACACTGGACGGAACCGTGTTAAGCTTGGCCTTGCCCACTCTCGCCGGCGCTCTAGGAGCATCGGAAACCGACTTGGAGTGGTTTTCCGCTGCGTACCTCCTGACGTTGGCGGCCGCAATCCTGCCTGCTGGGTTTTTGGGTGACCGCTACGGTCATAAGAAGACGCTACTCATTTCCCTGTTGATATTTGGAGTTGGATCCGCAGGATGTGCGCTCTCCCCGTCTCCCGCATTCTTCATTGCAGCCAGGGTTCTCCTGGGCTTCGCAGGTGCCGGAGTGACGGTCATGGCCATGTCGGCTCTCACCGTACTCTTCGACGAACAGGAACGGCCCAAAGCGGTGGGGTTCTATGAGGCAGCAAATTTTCTGGGCCTGCCTTTAGGTCCCATTCTGGGCGGATGGATGCTCACCCACTTCTGGTGGGGCTGGATGTTTCTCATCAATGTCCCCATCGTCATTGCTGCTATCGCCGTTGTCTTCCTGCTGGTCCCGGAATCGCGCGCTTCTGTAAAACCGCAGTTGGACGCGGTGGGCGTCTTGTTCTCTACAATAGGTCTCGTGGCGTTGTCCTACGGGCTGATTCGTTCGGGTGAAAAGGGCTGGACGAATGGGGAAGCACTGGCTTGCATTGCCGGAGGGTTGATTTTCCTCTCCGGATTCCTGGTCTGGGAGCGGCGGCAGAGTTCGCTGCCCGAGGCACATCCTCTCATCAATCTGCGACTGTTTCAATCGCCACCCTATGCCTGGGGTGCCATCCTCTCTGCTGTGCCTGGACTCGCGCTCATTGGCGTGTTGTTCACCACACCTCAGTACTTTCAAGGGGTACAAGGCACAAACACCATGGGATCCGGTTGGAGGCTGATGCCATTGATTGGCGGCCTCATCCTGGGAGCCGTCGCTGCCAGCCGGATGAGCCGCCTGGTAGGGAACAAGCTTTCGACATCCTGCGGGTACATCGTAGCTTTCGCAGGGTTTATAATAGGTGCAACCACCCATATGGGCACGGGCAGTGGCCTCACCGCACTGTGGATGGCTCTGGTGGGGTTTGGCGTGGGCTTGACGTTGGCAACCGCAACGTCCGCAGCGCTTTCCACAGTATCGGTTCAACATCACTGGTACAATCCGTACGGAAGGCGTTTATCCTGGGCATGGACAAGTCCCTCCTGGTGTCCGCAGGTTTTGCGGTGGTCGGATTGCTCCTGACCGTTGTTTATCTTCCTGGAAAAAATCGGGAGCTTCCCGTACAGAAAGAGTAAAGGAGATTTTGTGCCGATGTCTTCAACCACTGACGGACGACCTAGCCTGCGCGAACGAAAGAAGGCGAAAACCCGAGCTGCCATCCAGACCCATGCACTTCGACTTTTTCGCAATCAAGGCTACGATGAAACCACCGTGGAACAGATTATTGATGCAGCAGAGGTTTCGGAGACCACCTTCTTCAGGTACTTCCCCACCAAGGAAGATGTGGTGCTCCAAGACGATAACGATCCTATCCTTGTTGAAACTATCCTCAGCCAACCCATTGAAACCAAGCCTATCGAAGCGCTCCGCAACGCCTTCCGGGCCTTCTTCACCAGTCTGTCGTCAGATGAAGTCAATGAGCAAAGAGAAAGAATTGCCCTCATTCTGTCGGTTCCAAAGCTACGAGCGAGAATGTTTGACCAATTCATTGAAGCTATGCACTTGTTGGCAGATGCCATCGCCGATCGCACACAGCGTAGCCGTAAAGATTTGGAGATCCGAATGTTTTCCGGAGCCGTTATTGGCCTGGGCATGGTTCTGATGGAAACTCTGGTTGACGACCCTAACGCCGATTTATCTGAACTGATAGATGTGGCCGTGGCCAAACTGGAATCAGGGATTTCCCTGTAAGCCTGTGAAAAATAAGCCATCCTGGGCAACAGAGCCACTTTCCTGCCCCGCGTTAAGGCATCTGCCGGAGGTCCCTGCCCCGCGTTAAGGCATCTGCCGGAGGTCCCTGCCCCCGCTCTCTCCAAATCATTTCTCCTGCCCGCAGTTCCACAAATATCTTGGAGGCTCCACAATTCTTCGCATGTCTCCTCCATCTTCCGGGAAGTCTAGACACAAATGGTCACGTCTTGGGTGCTCCGCGAGACCTCTACCTTTAGGCATGGGAAATGGTCACAGGTGACATGCTACAGACATGAGGAGTTGCAAATTACATGTTAGGCGCAACTACGCGAGGAGTTTTTTTGTCAAAAAATGTGTCTTGGAACGAAAAGAGAATTGCATCCACTTTTTCCCGTTGCGATGATGTCTTCTTCCGTCGTTTTGAAATTGGGGACTCTAAACAACGGGCGCTTCTAGTGTTCTTAACGAACTTGGTGGAAAAGGCCATCATCGATACGGTCATATTACGAAGTCTCATGGATAACCACAATAAACGACGCCTCTCAATTCAGCAAATTCAAGCAAAACTGATACCCAGCAGCGAAATTCGTTTGCTGGAAACATTTACTCAAGTCGAGAGCGCCATTGCAGCTGGAGAGGCCGTATTGTTTATAGATGGGCACCCGCAGGCGCTGAGCATTGCGGCCTTGAAATGGGAGCACCGCGCAGTGGAAAAGGCTGATAATGAAGTCACTGTTCGCGGTCCGCAACAAGCATTTAGCGAAAATATGATGAATAATATTGCTCTCGTTCGTCGTTTCATTTTCGACGCCAAGTTGAAGGTAGAGAAAGGTACAATCGGTACAGTTACGAAAACCCCCTATTGCCTCGTCTACCATGATGAATTCATTGATAAAGCCATTGTAGAGGAAGTCAGGAACCGCCTAGGAAGATTGGACCTTGACCAGGTCTTGGACACCGGAGTCATAGAGCAGTTAATTAGCGATTCCCCATGGTCACCGTTCCCAACGGTGGATTACACCGAGCGGCCGGATCGACTTGTCTCTCAAATCCTACAGGGCCGAGTCGCCATTTTTTTAGAAAACTCGCCTCAAACCCTCACTGTTCCCGCCCTGTTTGTCGAGTTTCTTCAAGTGCCGGAGGATTACTATCAAGGAGGGTTGTTACAGTCATCCATTCGAATTCTACGGTATTTCGCTTTCTTGGTTTCATTTATCCTTCCATCGTTGTACGTAGCAATCATGGGATACAACCACGAACTTATCCCTAATACCTTCTTGCCGAGTGTCCTAGAACAAAGAGATGGATTACCAGTACCAACTGCGATGGAAGTCATCATTATGGACATTGCTTTCGAAGTTCTGCGAGAGGCTGGTTTGCGGTTCCCTCGTCCAATTGGTCAAGCCATCAGCATTGTCGGAGCCTTGGTTATTGGCCAAGCCGCCGTGCAAGCACGACTGGTTATGGCAGCCACAGTCATTGTCATTGCGACGACTGGAATCTGCTCCTTTACCGTACCTGGATATACCCTCTCCGCGGGCGCCCGACTTCTTCGTTTTCCATTGCTCATCGTAACCAGCTTTCTAGGTCTTTTGGGATTTAGTTTAGGCCTTTTGGTCATTGCTGCGCACTTTCTCACGCTTCGCTCGTTCGGGGTTATCTATACCGCGGGCTTGGCGCCTCGAGCGCGACGAGACCTCCAGGACACCGTTCTCCGAGGACGTCTGCCGACGCAGTCGCGCACACCCTGGATTGGTCGAAAACGCCCGAAATGAATTTGGCTTAGGGAATTACAGTAGGGGTGATTACATGACCAACGAAAGTCTAAATACAATTACCGTAAAACAACTGTATCGTCTAATCCCGCTGCTGATTCTTCCCACTGGAGCCCTTGCGCTACCCACCATGGTTGGAGTTAAAGCCGGAAACGGCGGATGGTTGTGTCCCTGGTTGAGCGCCAGTGTGAGTCTTGTCGTAATTTATATACTGGGGTCTTTAGATAGGGGGTTCCCCAACCAGACATTCATCGAATATGCTATCGAACTTGTTGGTGCCGCCATTGGGAGATCTCTCGGTGTGCTGTATAGTTTATTTTTCCTGTTTTCCGGAATGATGGTCGTATTAGAGACTTCGGGGTTTATTGTATCGACGGTTTTAAAAGAGACTCCGAGGCTGATAGTACTCGTGGCGATTTATGGTGCAATGGCATACATGCTTTCTCTCGGACTAGAAGGAATTGCTCGCCTTGGAGACATTCTTTATATGTTTCTGTTTGTTCTTATTGTAACGCTTGTCGTGGGAAGCACGAAAGATGTTCATGTAAATGCGCTGTTCCCACTGCTTGACCAAGGCTGGTCGGGAGTTCTCAGTGGAAGTTATATTGCTGTGAGTTGGTTTTGTGAAGTCATCGTGGCGGCAATGTTCTTCCCTTCAGTGAAGTACAAGTCCCACTTGCGAACGCATCTCGTTATGGGTGTGTTGGTGACTTCAATCTTGCTCAGTGCCGCAACCGCAGTTACCATTGGCGTTTTGGGTCCACAGGAAACGGCACGCAATGTCTATGCGACTTTTAACGTTGTACGCTACATACAGTGGGGAGAGTTTTTTCAGCACATTGATGCGTTCTTTATTATCCCATGGATTTCTGTAATGATTTTAAAATCCATGATGTTTTACCATGCTGGAGTAATGGGTTTGACTCAGACCTGTGGAATATCCCGTTATCAGTTATTGATTGTACCTTTAATGGTGTTATCTGTCGTCTCTGCACTATGGCTGTTCCCTAACGAATTTAGTATCAGTGAATATCATCGGTTTGTTTTTCCAAACTATGCTGTGGTGCTCGAGGTCTTCATACCCGCTTTACTGTGGATTGTTTTTCTTATCAAGAGCAGGGCAAGCAGGACGAACCGATAATGCAAAAGTATTGGTTCGTCTCCGTGTGTGTAGTCATATCAAGTCTTCTTGCGACCGGTTGCTGGAACTACCGAGATTTAGATGGCGAGGCGCTCGTGGGATGTTTGGGATACGACCTTGATTCACAGAAACCCGTCATCACCGCCGAAGTGATACTGCCCCCCAATGGGAAAACGCAAGAAAGTGGGCGTGACGTTACAACACCAAAGAAAGGTGAACTCGTTCAAGGCAGAGGGCGCAGTGTGTACGAAGCCATCGATAATCTGTCCGAGGGTGTCTCGAAACCCTTGCAGCTTGCCCTGAACAACGCCTATGTCTTTAGCGAATCCTTTGCCCGTTCCAATTTCTTCAGCTCCGGATTAGACCGCATTACGAGAATGGATCTTGCTAGGCGCACCGGAGTGATGTATGTCTCCGCGGGCCAAGCCAGCGATATCCTGAGCGCAAAAGTTGTCCTTGCAGATAATATAGGAACGGAATTGAAAGGCATCTCGGAACAAACTAAGGCTGAACAACTCTCCATCAGAGAGGACTTAAATGACTTCCTGTTTGATGTCTCTACTCCAGGAATAGAGCCAATGGTTTCACGAGTAGAAACTCAATCGAATGAAGTAGAGCGAAATGCCCTCGTCAAAGTCGAAGGAAGCGGGGTATTTCGAGGGCATCAACTGGTCGGCTGGCTAGACGGACCAGAGACCCGAGGAGTCCTGTGGCTGCGCGGAAAAACCGGTCACCCCACCTTGTTGTTCCAGTGGAAAGGTAACCAAGTCCAAGTCAGAACCAGAGACATCAACGCAAGAATTGTTCCAATCCGGATACAAAAGGAACCTGTGTTTCTCGTTCGAATTCACTGGCATGGGAGGCTCATCATGTATACCGGTCACAAACCTGTGGAACAAGATGACCTGCCGTCCCTTCAACAGGAAGTGGGAAAAATCATCGAAAAGACCGTGAATCATTCCATTGCCCGTGCGCAGGAGCTACAGACGGACGTAATTGGATTTGGAAATGCACTGTACCGCAAAGAGCCTAACTATTTCTGGACTCAATATCACGACTGGAACACAGATGGCTTTCCACAAGCCAAGATTCAAATCCAAGTGGACGCATCCATCATCGGCGGCGGACTGGCCTCGCACTCTCCTGGAGAGGGAGTGAACCACAATCGTCAAATTCGTGTTCAGTGAATTGAGTATCCTAGCCATTGCAGGCCTACAATTACGCCAATTAGTGCGATCCAAGAAGAAGATGAGACCCATGGACTGGATTCTTTTGGCGCTCATCAACCTCTTCTCCCTACTAGTGGTGATATTTCTCCAGATGCATGTTCCCAGCCCCACGCCGACTGTCAATGAATTATTCAAACACTTTACTGAAAATTTATTTCGTATCACCGGACTTGGCTGACTAACCGATGTCGCCGTCGGCGGAAGTTTCCCCAATCCATTGTTGGCCTTGCAGCCGGCGCAAGGCTCATGGTTTGGGCCTGTTTCCCCCATTTGACGAGCTTTCCTTGGCCGGTTGTGTCAACCAAAAATAGAAAGCAGCTAGGAAGATGCCTGCGCCAAAGATGACGGGCTTCGGCGTGTTGATTGTGGGCATTTTATTGAGATACATGTAGGCTCCCCTTCTTTCTCACCGCCCTTGTTTAACGATGGGTATGTTTTACAAATATCGCTTAACGCAAGCGGTCGCACATCTGACACCTTCATACGAGGCGAATCGTACCGCACGGAGCACTGTGAGCAGTACTTACATGGTTCAACGCTTATTGATTTCACGCTTCATGATTTTCTCGGCGAAATCATTGAAAAATGCCTGAGCTTCCCGATTAATCTTCGTCGACTTGATTGGGACCGGCACATTGGTATTCCCAAATGCAGGTCCACTCACGACCGGATTAAAGCGTCCAGAAGTTATCCAGGGCCCAGTGTTGGTAATTTGGCCAATAATTAGTAAAAATGCTGTAATCACGTCAATTCCATCGAGGACCATATTCGCACCCGGCGATTTACCCTCAGCTCTGACGTTTCCAAAGATGGGGCCCGCAAGGCTAAACCAAATGGCGCCAGAGGAAATAAATACGCCACCAGTAGTAAGTTGCCCAGTCAGGAGGAGAATTGCTACCCAGATGTCAATCGCCCGCATCGCAGCGGCGATGGTCTTTTCACGACCTCCCAAGGACTCGCGGCTCATTGGATGATTGCCCCCTTGATGTACAACAGCCTCTAATGGTGATGGGTTTTGTATAATATGCAACTCAAGAAAATCCCGTAAGTGTCTCTGCCCACGTCACAGACACGCATGCCGCTGGAGCACACCACCTCCCCCGCCCCTTCGCAGGCTAAGTCTAAACCGGCTCCGGCATCAACGGGTAACCGCCTTTGAGAGCCAAGTCCAGTAGCGATCCAATGGTGGTCCACTGCGGCAATTTCACCTTATCGCCTTCATTCAACGCGCTCCAGCTCGCGACACAATCAACGTCAAACATAATGTCCTGATTCTGCTGAATATAGGCCATGGCTTCGTCGTGAGACCAGGCGTCGCGGTACGAGCGATTGCTGGTCAACGCGTCATAGACATCCACTACAGCGACGATTCTTGCGAGCAAAGGGATACTCTGTGCGCGCAGCCCTCCTGGATACCCCGTGCCGTTCCAGCGCTCATGGTGATGCCTAATAATCTCCAGTTCTTCCCGGCGAAAGTCCAGCTTTGCACACATTTCATAGCCAATGGTAGGATGTCGCTTGACCACATCAAATTCTTCTTGGGTCAATTTTCCGGGTTTGTTCAAAATAGCGTCCGGGATGCCGATTTTCCCCACGTCATGGACCAGCGCCCCCCTGAACACAGATTTCCGATTGGCCGAATCGAGTCCCATTTTTTCCGCGAGCTGCAACGCATAAAAGGCAACGCGGGCCGTGTGTCCAGCCGTATAGACGTCCCTGGACTCCGTCGCGACCACCAAGCTTAGCACCGTAGGCGGGACCCCCACTTCAATTCCCGTCACAGACAGTTTTCGGCTCCGCTTGTCTTCATACATCCTGGCATCGGCGACGTGAAACAGTTCTCTTATGCTAAATCCATCCGCGGGGGATTGGGCGACGCCAAGACTGATGGACAGGTGGACATTGGAGAAATCCGGTCGTTGATTCATGGCGCGAATAGCCCCACCGATGTGCTTGCGGAGATTTGTCTCTAAAGATGAGGGGACGAATCCCACAAATTCGTCTCCTCCATAGCGAAACAGCCTGGCACGTTGGGGCAAAAGAGCCCTGATGGCGTCTGTTAGTTCGCGCAGGATGCGATCGCCCGCCAAATGACTCAGGTCTTCGTTGATGCCTTTGAAGTTATTGATGTCCAGAACAAACACCGTAGCGTGCAATAACAGCTGAGATTCAGCGGCGTCCACCAGCTTGTCCCACGCACTGCGGTTTTCACAGTTGGTAATGCCGTCAAACCACAGGGACTGACGGAGCTTCTCCGTCTTGTTGTAGTTTGCCACGGCCAGTCTGACGCCAATTTGGAGAATGGTGGCCATGAGGATATCCAATGTGATGTACTGCTGGTCTAACATGGCCAACAGGACAATCAAGTAGGAATTCATGTACCCCCAGGGCAACTCCCGTCCAATCATGGTTATTTGCATAATGAGGGACCGTTTCGTCCTGTCAGCCACAATCACTGCGGAAATGGAACGGTTAATGACTAGGTGGGTCAATAGCGCTACAATCATTGCGGCTAAGCGCCCCAGTGGAAACCGGTAGAGTTCTATGTAAAGCCAGTTGTAAACCTGGGCACTGACGTATAGACCAAGGCCAACGTGGGCGAAAGTCTCAAGGTACTTCCACCAGCGGCCGCGGGCAAGAAATGTGATAACCACGAGGCTAGGTAGAGGAACCAGCACGGTGAGCGCCGGCGGAATGATGAAGATGCTCATCATCATCAGAGGCATCCCTGGACGCCACGAGGCACCACTTGGGAGCTGTAGCGACCACGGCGAACTGATGAGTCCAACGACTGCAAGCTCCGCCATTCTGATGTAGTCTATGCGTGGCACAACACCCACAAGGGTATGAACAGCATTCAGCGACAAGGCAATTCCCGCGACTGAGACCAGCACGAGGACCCAGAATAGGGTGCTTGAACGGCCTCCCATGTTCCTCATATTTTCATCACCACGGATTACTCAGATTTCCATAAAAACAAGCGCTCACCATGATTCGCGAGCGCTTGCCAATGATATCGGGTGTCTATCCATTGCAACTGCCCGTACAAGGGCAGTTAAAACCCATCACTGTGGCAACCTGGCTGTCATGGCCCATGCGGACTTTAGACCCATTGGCTTTGCGCCCCAGCGTTTCCGCTGGTATGCCTTTTACACGTTTTATTAATACTCTAATACGATGCCAGATTTGGCACCACCAGTCAAGACAACTATTCCCATGCTGCCTTCCAAAGCTATCATGTATAGAGAAATTTTAAAGTTTGGACAAACCTCCATTTTGCAAATAGACACCTGTTTGGCCCCAACGAAGCAAATTGTTTATGCGGTTGTTGACCCAATGAAAACATGGTATGATGTTCTCAATAACGAATTCTCGATATAGAACGCCACCGGTCACAGCTACAAAACAGGTATAAAACGCTGTTCCCACGTGTCCATTGGACGGCACTTTTTACAGATACGCTGCGGGTCGCTCTTTGCGCTCGGCAGTTATCCGGCTGTCATATCCGCCGGTACATCCAGTGGGGTTTCAGGAAAAACAGGGAGGATGGCAATGAGCAAAAACAAACGCTTGCGACGGAGGCACGGAAAGAGAGGCAGAGGGTGGCTGTATACTGGCGTCACCCTGGGTTTGGTGGTCCTGGCCGGCGGTGGTTTCTCCTACTATGAATACCAACGGCTGCAGCCCCAAAACTTCTTTCAACATGTCCCAGTCATTGCCGCAGCCAACGCCCTCAACAGCACCGCCGACGGCGGAAGTGGTACGTCCAATAGCGCAACTCCCAACAACACTGCATCTGGTGCGCCAACGGGTATCAAGAGCACGGTGCCTGGCACATTTAACGTCCTCCTGATGGGTACTGACACTCGCAAGGGTCAGAAGCTAGGCCACTCCGATTCCATGATGCTGATTCATGTCGACATGAACACTCACAAGTACAGTGCTTTAAGCATTCCCCGAGATACACGGGTTCTCTTCCCGCCCTACGGATACACGAAGCTCACAACCGTGCAGTACATGGATGAAGCGAAATACGGGACACAAGCCGGCGTAATCGATACGGTCAAATACATTGCCAACCTCACCGGCATTCCTATCAACTATTACGCGGAGACAGACTACTGGGGACTTCAGGACATTGTGGACGCAGTGGGGGGCATCAACATGGACTTGCCTTTCAACGTTACACTGACACACCCCTGGTACCCACAGGACGGTGGCATGACGTTTACCAAGGGCGTGCACTTTGTCAATGGCCGCCTGACCACGGAAATTGTTCACGAGCGCTATTCTGTGCCTGGCATTGACTACGGTCGCCAGCAACTCCAGGAGGAGGCGCTTTTGGGAATTGCAAAGGAACTGGAAAAGCCCCAGAACTACTCCGAGATTCCGGGGGTCATTAAAGCCTTGCCAAATTACCTGGTGGCCACCAACATGACCACCTCGGACATGATGAGCTTCCTTCTGGGGGTGCGCGGGGATTTTCATCCGGATTCCCAGATTCAGTATCACCAGATTCGGGGAAAAGGCGAAGTTATCTACAACGATGTCCTCAAGGCGCGGGACGATGAAGTAGTGTTGCAACCTGGGCAGTTGCAGACGGCCGCCCAGGAATACCTCAGAGGCTGATGGACGAGCAGCGCGGGCCGCTAAACCAGGAGCCCCTTGTACCTCAACTGGGAGCAAAGCTGGCTCCCATTACGTCTGCGAATCCGATGCAGACACGGGAAGCAGGATGTGATAGGTGGCACCCACGTACTGCACCTTGTTGTTCAGTGTTTTCACCGGAAATGCGTAGGTTTCACAGTCCAGCAGTTCACCGTTCTTGGCAATGCGGTGACTCATGTACATGACTTTTTTCCCCGCGCTCCAGACCACACTCAGGTGATCCATGAGACTTTGGATTTCGTCGCGAGGCACATGGGGCAACATGGTGGTAGTGACCGCAGTCTCGTTCCAGCCAAAAATGTCGTGAAAAGCCGCATTGGCCCGAATCACATTGTAATTTTCGTCAATGATGATTCCCGGCACCGGAGAGAACTCAAACATGCCGTTGACCGCGCTGCTGATGCCATGCCGTTGCATGGTAATGGAGTTAATGAAATTGTTTCTGCTGCTCGGTAAGTCGTCACTGTGCCTCCCTGGGCGCATGAACTCCAAGCCCAGACCCCGGTAGCGGTTCTCCAGAGAGTATACCAACTGCTCAACCGACCACGTGTTTGCGACATCATTACACCACAGTTCTACCAAATCCCCATCGAACTGCAATCCGGCACAACGGCGCAACTCCGTGACGGCCTCCTGAACGGAAAATGCAGACCGGTACGATCTCGTAGACGTCATAGCGTCGAAACTGTCTGCTATGGCGGTTGCCCGGACTGCCAATCCCAGCGAGAGAGAAGGGATTCCGTCGGGATAGCCGTTGCCGTCGACGCGCTCGTGGTGCGAACGGACAATACTTTCAAAATGTATCCCCAGGCGCATGTTCTGAACGATGCCATGGCCAATGGTTGTATGGTTTTTGACAATCTCATACTCTGCCTGGGACAGCTTTCCTTCCTTGTGCAAAATAGCATCCGGAATGCCGATTTTCCCAATGTCGTGCAACAGTCCGCCAAGAAACATGTCATAGGAGGAAGCCGGGTTCCCTCCTGCCAGCACGTAGAGGTGCAACAGAAACAACGCCACTCGGTAGGAGTGGTCTGCAGTGTATGGATCGCGCGCGTCAAGTGACTGAACAATGGAGTCAATATTGGCTATATTTGACCGTTGCGAGTCCGTGAGTGATAGTGCCATGGACTTCATCTCAATTCGTCGAAACGTGCATACCTTGTTGCCCAAAAATATAACAGAACAAGAAGGTTTGCAATGGTTTTGCCAAAAAACTTAGGCAGGTTATCTTCAGAGTTCAAAGTTGTGTCACGAGTTTCATAAAACTTCCAGGCGTGGACGGTGGACCCCCCTGGAACCAATTGTTACCTCAGTTTGCATGCCTTCGTTTTGCATGCCTCAGTTTGCATGCCTCAGTTTGCTTGCCTTCGTTTTGCATGCCTCAGTTTTCATGCCTCAGTTTTGCAGGTGCAGGCCGCACTCTGTCTTCGTCTGACCTGCCCACCTGCCACTGCGTGGGTCTTCCCCCGGTTTGACCGGCAAGGTGCAGTGCACGCAGCCAATGCTGGGATAGCCTGCTTCATGGAGTGGATTGTAAGGAACGCTGTGGCTGTGGATGTAGTCCCAGACATCTTCGTGGGTCCAGCGCACGAGAGGATTGACTTTGATGAGTTGAAACTTCTGATCCTCCTCAAACACCTGGGCGTTGGCGCGGTTCGCGGTTTGATTGCGCCGGATTCCCGTGACCCATCCATCCAAAGTGGCCAATATATCCGTGAGGGGCTGTACTTTTCGCAGGTTACAGCAACGGTCCGGACTGGTTTTCCACAATTCGTCTCCATACTCCTGTGCCTGCCGATTCAAAGACAGAGACGACTTCACCTGCACCAGGTTGGGAATGCCGTACCGCTGGACGGCCCTCTCAATGAGTTCGTAGGTTTCAGGAAAGAGAAGCTGCGTATCCAGGTAGAACACTTTTGTGGATGGAGATACCTTCATCAGCACGTCCAGAAGTACCATATCTTCAGCACCAAAACTGGAGGCCAAAGCCAGGTTTGGGATGATTTCCACAGCCTTCTCCAAGATTTTCTCCGGTGACTCGTACTCGTACATCTCCGCCAATTGCTCACAAGACTCAACAGTCAACACCAAACTGTTCATGAACGCACCTCGCTATTTTGCCTTTGACTTCATCCAACCGCGCCTCTTATTATATTGTCTAATGTTATAAGTATAATAATTTATTTTTATATATAACGCAATCCGCGCCTGTCCTTTTCTCCAGACGCAAGAAAGCCTCCGCTGAGGGAGGCGATGGAAATTCAATGTTCACACCACATGGTTACGTTTGACCATGACAGGCCTGCCATGCCCCCGTGCGCCTGGCATCAGGCTTCAGGATTGCGACACTGCGTCAGGACTGCCTGCTGTAGGCCTGGCTGTAGTGCTCCATGAGCACGTCAACCACTTCTCTGCGGCTGAATTCGGGTGGCGGCGCCACCCCTTCGCTGAGCATTTCCCGAACCTTGGTTCCGGATAAAATAACCCTGGAAGCAGCGTCGTGGGGGCAGGTCTTGGTAGTGGCCATGCCGCCGCACTTCTTGCAGTAGAAGGCGTGTTCGAAAAACAACGGTGTAATGCCTAATTCCTCCGCCGTGAAGTTGTCGAAAATCTTCTGGGCATCGTAGGTGCCGTAGTAATCGCCGACGCCAGCGTGATCGCGCCCCACTATAAAATGCGTACACCCGTAGTTTTTTCGCACCAGCGCATGCATAATGGCTTCCCGCGGTCCGGCGTAACGCATTGCCGCCTTGTAAACGCCGAGGAACACCCTGTCCTCTGGGTAGTAGTGCTTCAGAATCACTTGATAGGCGCGCAGCCGCACGTCGGCTGGCACGTCGTCGCTCTTGGTTGGCCCCACAAGGGGGTTGAGGAACAGACCGTCAACAATTTCCAGGGCCGCTTTCTGAATGTATTCGTGGGCGCGGTGAATTGGATTGCGCGTCTGAAATCCCACAATGGTCTTCCAGCCCAGCTTCGCAAACTGTTCCCGCGTGTACGCCGGCGTGAAGAAGTAGTCGGAAAACACGTCCCGGCGATTGTCCGGGAAGACGTCCACGGAGCCGCCCAAATAAACGTTGCCCCGCTCGTACAGACGACTTACGCCTGGGTGGTTCTTGTCCAGGGTTCTGTAGACCATTTCCGCTTCACGATTTAAATCCGGCCGGTACATGCTGGCCACTTGCATCACGGCGGCAAATTCGCCGTCCGCCCGCACCAGCGCGATTTCCTGGCCCACCTGAATGGAGCGCGCCGTTTCTTCAGAGACCGGCAAGGCCACGGGGATGGACCAGATGCTACCGTCAACCAAACGCATGGACTCCACCACTGAGTGGTAATCCGCTTCCTCCAGGAATCCGGTTAAGGGCGTAAACGCGCCGATGCCAATTTGCGACACGTCGGACTCCGTCACTTCGTCAATGACAACCTGTGGCAGGGTTCTGGCCCGCTGCCTGGCAGTTTGAATTTCGTCCGGAGATATCATCTTGTTTACCAGTTCCATTTGTTTCACGCTGTCACCTCAGCCCTATCAAGTTTCGCCGTCAAGTAGGTCATAATTTTTTCCACACACTCGTCCACCGGGTAGTCCCGCGTGTTCACCACGAGTTCCGCCGCCTTGGGCGCCTCATAGGGCGAACTGATTCCCGTAAACTCCGTTATCAGGCCTTGTTGGGCTTTCTTGTACAGGCCTTTGGGATCGCGCTGCATACACTCATCAATGGTGCAATCCACGTAGACCTCCACGAAATCGCCAGCCTGGAAGACGTTTCTCGCCATCTGTCGATCCTTTTCGAAGGGAGAGATGAGCGCCGCAATGGCCACCACTCCCGCATCCACGAACAACCCTGCCACTTCGGCCACACGCCGCACGTTTTCAGTGCGGTCTGTGGGGGAAAATCCGAGATCGCCGTTCAGTCCATGGCGCACGTTATCCCCGTCCAACAGGTATGTGTGGACCTCCATTTGGTGGAGTCGCTGTTGAACCGCGTTTGCCAGTGTCGACTTCCCTGCTCCTGAAAGACCCGTAAACCAGAGACAAAAACTGCGGTGATGGTTCAGCTTTTCATGATGATTTCTTGTAACTTTTTGCTGATGCCAGACAATCTCCTGTTCCACTGACAACACCTCATAGAAGTAGTAGCCCGGGATAAACTCCAATAAGGCCATATTGTACAGTATAGCAGGAACCGGGGAAGATGACAGGGCGTGTCCAGATTAGGGGCATCCTGCAACAGATACTACATTTCCTCAGGAAGTTGCTTCACGGTCGCGCACTACTTGGCAGATGACGGTTTTGACGGAGTTGCGGCCTCGGGGTGCGCCGCTTTTGCTCTGCGGTTGCCCCGAAGAAACAGGACAAACCCCACCACCATGGCAAAAGCGCTGAAAATGGCTACTACGGAGTAGATGTCCGTCTTCACGAAAATCCGGACCAGCAAATAGGAAATCACCAGAGAGGATACGGGCGAAGTGAACCAAATAAGTACCACGCGTTTCACAATGCCCTGCTTCCAGAGGCCCCTGCCCATTTTGGCCGACCCTACTCCCATAATAGCCATGGTTGTAGCCTGTGTGAGGGGAACGGGCAGTCCAAAGACAGAGGAAGCAATCACCAAGGTGCCGCTGGTCAGGGACACAACTGTACCCTGCAGCAAGGAGATTTTGGTGATTTTCTTAGCGTTGGTCTCCAGTACTCTGCCGCCGAGGGCAATGGCGCCCAGGGCCACAAACAGCGCACCCAGAAACAGGCCCTGGTTGACGTGAACCACCCCTGCCGCAACCAATGGCCCAACTGCGTTGGCCACATTGTTCATGCCTGCCGAAAAGGCTTCGTAGCAGCCGGCGGCGATGAGAAAAAACGTCAGGATGGCGGTAATGGTTCGCTGTGGCCGCAAGTTGGCCAATTTCGCTTCTGTAGGCCGAACCACCTTGCCCAAGAGAAAAGCGATGCCGTAGGACAGAAAGGGAAAGACCAGCCACACCGCCAACAGAAAGAACAGTTTGCCCAGAAACAGGGTTTGATAGGCGAGGCCCACACCCACCAGGGAGCCCACTGTGACCTCACTGGTAGAGAGCGGAACACTGAGGAGATTGGCCAAAAACAGGGTACTACCTGCCGCTGTAATAATGACTACGGTCAGGCCAAGAGTAATGAGGTGGCTGGGAATGATGCCCCCGCTGATGGTCTTGACGACATCTCCCCCGCCCAGATAGGCGCCCAGAAACACCGCCACCGCGACCAGAACCAAGGCTATCCAGCGCCGTTTGACGGCGCCTGCGCCATAGGCCGATCCCATGGATGCAGCCGTACCACTGGCGCCTATGTTGATGGCGAAAAACAGCGCGACGGCCCAGGCAAGTATCTGCAACACGGAACCACTCCCTCGAAGCTTACAGAAACCCCATCCATCTCAGGTTTCGCTGCACCTTTGATGGTAAAACCGAAATGAAGTTCGGTCAATAAAATTCATAATGTGATATATTAGCATTGCTTATGTTAAAGAGGAGTATGTCTCGGGGGTATGTCTCGGAGGCGTGTCTCGGGGGTATGTCTCGGAGGTATGTCTCGGAGGTGTGTCTCAAGGGAGGATCAGTCCGGTGGCAAAATTTCAGGAGTCCCTGCGCGTGTTTTTTGAAGTGGCCGAATGTACGAGCTTCACAGCTGCGGCCAAGCACCTGCATCTGACGCAGTCCGCCGTAAGCCAGCAGATAAAGCACCTGGAGGAAGACCTTGGCGTTACACTGGTGGATAGAACCAACCGGCGGGAAATCCGTCTCACACCTGCAGGTGAAATTACCCACGAATACGTCCGGAAAATTCTTCAATTGGAAGACGAACTGCGTCGGCGGATTGAGGACGCATCCAGAGTTGTGCGGGGATTGCTGCGAATAGGCGCCAGCTACACCATGGGCGAGTACCTGCTGCCCATGATTCTCACGGAGTTTCGCAACTTATACCCCGAAATCCAGCAAGAGGTGGAAATCTACAATACGCCCGCGGTGATTCAGGGTCTGACGGACAAACGTCTCGACGTGGGACTGGTGGAAAGCATCGTCATCCAGAAAGGCACCCTTTGCGTGGAAGAACTCACACAGGATGAACTGCTGGTGATTGTTCCCTCGCAGCACAGCGCGGCCTCGCTAGAACAAGTTGATGTGCGGGAGTTGGCGGGAGAAACCTGGATTGTCCGGGAGAAAGGGTCCGGCACGCGAGAGTTTACCGATCACGTTCTCCATTCCTTCGGCGTCGAGCCGCATCGTGTCGTTGCCTTCAGCAGCACGCACAGCATCAAGGAAGCGGTGCGTGCCGGCCTAGGTGTGGCGTTGATTTCCGCCTGGGCTCTGGAAACGGAACGCGCGCTGAAAACCCTACCTGTTCTGCGGGTCAGCAGCACAACCCTGTCTCGCCCTTTGTCTCTAGTCACTCCCCAGCCTGGGGCTATGACTCCTCCTGCCGTACTTTTTGCCGACTTTGTGCGGCGGCGGCTGAGGAGAGATGCACGCGCCATTATTTCTTGAGTCCCGTGTAGATGAGAATGGCATCGCGCAGAAATTCAGCCGTCCCTGGTTGCTGGGAATCGTAGAACGCCGCAAACCTTTCATCGTCAACATACAGTTGAGCCAGTCCCGCATGAGCTTCCTTGCTGTATTTAGGCCAAGTGTAGGTCAACCATTGGCGATGGAGATGCGCCGCCTTTTGTGCAATGTCGCCGGCTGGATTTCCTGTTTTTACAGCCTCAGCGAGTGTAGCTTTCACTTCATTACCAAGGCGAGTCCAGTTGTCGTATTCTTCTTGAGTCATCTGTTGGAACTTGTCGTTGGCCAGATTGACGGCCTCATCACCGTACTTTGTTCTAATTTCCTTGCCATACGTCCCTTCGTTTTCATCAATCATGTGGCGCTTGAACCCTTCGAATTTCTCCTGGTCACTCATGATTGTTCTCCCTTCTTTTGATGCCATTGTTTTTTCGACATTTGCCAACAACACGTCCAACTGATTTCGCTTTTGACGGAGTTCATCGCGATGCCTCTGCAGGGCTGTCAGTGCGTCAAACCCAGGGTTTGTGAGGATATCCCGAATGACTTCCAAGTTCACCCCAAGTTCTCGGTAAAACAGAATCTGCTGCAACTGGTCGACTTCTGCTTGCCCGTAAATTCGATATCCAGATGAACTGATTCTCGCAGGCTTAAGCAGTCCAATTTCGTCGTAGTACCGGAGGGTGCGAGTGCTAATTCCAGCAATGTTGGCGAGCTTGTGAACGGTGTATTCCACGTGATGACCTCCCATCACCAAGACTGTAAACCTTTACGTTGAGTTAAAGTCAAGACCGTTTTTGTGGTTGATTGGAGTCGTCATGATGTGGCTTGTCTCTCAGGAGGACTTGCGTATCTCTCAAAGGGTGTGCAGGGTAATTTCGCTGCGCACAAACAGGCGCAGATTCACCCCGGATTGGCCGATGCCTTTGGAGATGTAGATGGGGCCGTAGGGCGTCTGGTGCCGCCCCTTGTACATACCCTGGGCCGGCAAGGGACCCATGGGTTGAAGCTGGTACAGAAACGGCAGATTAATCTGCCTGCCATGGAAGTGGCCGCTGACGAGGGCGTCGAAGGGTTCGTGGATGTCCATTATCACACTGCCATCGTGGGCCATTATCACCCGGGGTTTGTCGTAGGGCAGGCCGACAAAGGGCCGCTCCACATCCGCCTCCCCGGAGCTATAGTCGTCAATGCCAATGAGGTAAAACTCCGGCAAATTCACCGTTTCGTTGCGCAAGACGCGAACACCCTTAGATTGGAACAGGTCTACCAGCTCCGGAATGTCGTCTTCCAAGAGGTAATCGTGGTTGCCCAGTACGGCAAAGGTGGGAATGTGAAAAGACTCTATGTCCGCCAACAACCGTTCCAGCCGTGAAAAAGGCGCAAAGGAGTCCAGGTAATCGCCGGTGAGGAGAATATAGTCCGGCTGTTCCGCGCCAATGACTCTGATGAGGCTGGACAGGGCGCGGTTGCGCTCAATGTGAATGTCGCTGACCTGAAGGAGTTTGACTGCGGAGGCAGAAATTGCGCACCCACCTGCCGGCCGCCAGTCCACGTGCTCCACCTTCAGCCACTGTGTTGGCAAGATGAGAAGCAGATAGGACACCGCTGCCGCCGCCAGCAGGGCTAAAACAATCATCATCCAATGGCTGCCGTACCCATTCGTTCCCCAGTGTACCCATCCCACTGGGCTATCCCTCCTTCCGCTGCCTAGTATTGTATTCCGCCAGCAACGACAGATTCCATTATAGTGGTTTTACCGTGGCCGTACCCGCAAAAAAAACGGCTGCCCGGCGGTACCGCGAGGTACCAGGACAGCCAAGTGTGAATGCACCTGAATGCACCCGCCTATGAGAAGTGCAGCAGTGTCGCAAAAACTCTAGCTCACGGGCCTGCACAGGCCCAGGGCCGGGGGCTCCACTGCTAAAGCCCCATTCTCAGCGGAACATGGTATTGAGAGCCTTCAACAGAACGCGCACATCGTAGCGGTACGGTGTCACGGGCTCCACCTTGCGCCCAATCTTCAACAGTTTGTACACCGCTGTGCGCGCCGCGCGGACGGAGTACTCTTCCGTAAACACCATGTCCTCCGGAATTTCGACATACTGACTCATGAGCGCGAAGTTTGTAGATTTTTCCGGGACGACTTTTGGTCTGTCACTCATAGCGTGGGGCTGAAACTGCGAGACAATGTACGGCATCATGCACGGAATGACGTTGATAATGGTCTCTTTGATGGCCTGAGTTTCACTCTGGAAGTGCAGGTGGTACAGCAGCTCTTCGAGAATTTCCTCGCCGGTACATTCGCGCATGGGTTTTTTCACGTAATCCCCCAGCGCCTGCGTGTACAGCCCGTAGCCCCACAGGATGGTGACACCCCCCGGCTGGTTCTTGAAGTGAGGCTGCGCCGCCACAACAATGGACATCAGCCAACTGGAATCCTTGAAGGTCATCAGCGCGCCGCTGCCTGGCTTGTTGCGGGAGAAAGCTTCAATCATCTTCAGCAACCGGTCACCTTTCATCGTCACTGTGAATGACTCCCAGTTGGTCTCCTCCACATTATTGAAGAAGGGCTTCGGGTTCCCCAGACCTACCTTCTTCTGCGCAATTCTGGACCACAGTTGTCCGGACATGGCCGGACCGGCATTCATCTGGGGTGCCGTCCGGTAATCTCCCAGGGTAGAGTTGTCTGTCATCGATCCGTTGGTCATTAGACACAAATCCCCGTCGCGCAGGGAAATCTCTCCTGGTACGCCCGCCTTCTCGTAGTGGATGGCGGACACTGTGATGTGGTCGCCCTCTTCAAAGTCCAGGTCCGTGACTGTCACCTGCAGGCTGAAATCCACGCCGTGGTTGTCAAGGTACTTCTTGATGGGAAGAATAATGGATTCATACTGATTGTAAGGCGTCCTCGTTACGCCCTCCAGTGTCTGGATGCGGGAGAACTCGAAAATCATACGGTTCATGTAGCGCCGAAATTCAAACAGGCTGGACCACTTCTGAAAAGCAAAGGTGGTCTGCCACATATACCAGAAGTTGGTCTCGAAAAAGTGGGGTGTCTTGGCGAACCAGTCCGAGATGCGCAGGTTGTCCAACTTCTCCTCCGGCGTCGTCATGAGTTTCATCAAAGCCATTCTGTCTTCGTTGTTAAAGCCCATGGAGGTGACGTCCACGACCTCGCCATTTTTGTCTACGAGGCGCGCGTTGGCATGGGTTGGATGATTGGCGTCAAACTCAATAATCTCCTGAAACAGGGTCTTATCCGGGGATTCCAGAGAGGGAATGGAAGACAGAAGCTCCCACAGATTCTCATAGGTCTCTTCGTTTAACATCCGTCCCCCGCGGCAGATGAATCCGTCCTGATCGTTGCCGCCGCCGTCGTTGCTGCCACCCAGGATGCGCAGCCCCTCCAGAATATGAATGTTCTCTCCTGAAAATCCACCGTCTCGAATCAGGTATACAGCCGCTGCGAAGGAAGCCAGTCCCCCTCCAATGAGGTAAGCCTGTCTCTCTTTGCCCATCACGCTATTTGCCATGTTTATGACCTCCCGTATGCGGGCCCAACTGTAATTGGCCGCCAACGAAAAGGTAGCACCTGGGCAAATGCAATCCAATAATCAGGTGCGCGAGAGTGTCTAATTTTTGGACAGTCGGGCAAAAGTGTCTGGTTTCGAAGTTTGTTTTCAGGGGTTGCGTTCAAGATTTTTCAGAGTTTGTTTTCAGGGTTGCGTTCAGGGTTCGTTTTCAGGGTTTGGGTTCAGGATTTTTCAGGGTTTGTTTTCGTAGCGCAGGAGCGCCTTCATGAAGTTCCCTTCAATTAGTTCGCTGAGGTTCTCAATGATGATTTTGGGGTCTTCCTTCATGCCGCTTGTCATCCATTGGATGACCAGGCCAATGAAGGCCAGGGTATAGAAGTTGGCCATGAATTCCTTGTACTTCGATTTCACGTTCATACCCGCGGAAATCTCTTCAATAACCCCCATCAACAAATCGTGGGTGACAGTATAGAGGTAGTTGTCGAGGTGAAATCGGCTCAGTGAATTGAGGGTATTCAAACAGAACTCGCGGTTGTTCTCAATGTACTGAAAGACCCGGTAGAACCCGTCCGCCCACGTGCTGTAGGTCTTGTATCCGGCAATACTGGCCACGGCTTCCGTCTCGTAGATGTAGCTCACCAACTGGTAGATGTCCTGAAAGTGGTAGTAAAAGGTCTGCCGGTTGACGCCCGACAAATCCACAATCTGCCGTACGGAAATTCGGTTCAGCGGCGTGCTTTTCATCAGTTCCTTAAGAGACGCGGCCAGTGCGTGCTTGGTAATGTTTGAGTTGGACGTAGTCGCACCCGCTTTCCAGGTGTCTGCTGCTTCAAAGGCTGATTTGGACCATTTCTGTGACGCCGACGTAGCACAAAGTGTGTTGACGTGCCTGCCATATGTGGCAACAATTTATTTTACCATGACAGAGGGAGAAACCAGTCAAATGGACGAAACAGATTTCCCAGTTTACCAAGCGCGCCGCAAAGCTCCGCGCTTTAGCCATGGGGAGGTTCAGCCTGCAACACAGTACTATTAGGTACTTGCAGCTTGTCCCGGCCACTGTTACATTGGACGACGGGGAGCGTGATGGAGATGAACCCGTTGATGGATGAAAAAACACAATCGCCCATGGCAACCACCCTGGGGCAAGAGCAGACAACCCGCGCCAACTGCGGACAAGAAACACACATGATGACGGTGGCTGAACTGCAGTTGCAACTAGAGGGTTTTGTGGAGGAGTGTCGCGAAAAGGCTATTCACGGAGAACTGTCGTCGCACATTCCCGCCCTGAAAGCGGCGAATCCGCTGGACTTGGGCGTCTCCATTCACGGCGCTACCGGTCTGGTTGCCCACGCAGGCCAGTGGGACACGCCCTTCACCTTCCAAAGTGTTTCCAAAGTCGTCAATTTTATGGCTGCTTGTGAGCTTCGGGGCATGGATACGGTGCTGGGGCACGTGGGCGTGGAACCTACGGGCGATCCCTTTGATTCCATCATCCGCCTGGAAGTCACCAAGCCAGGCAAACCGTTTAATCCGTTCATCAACGCAGGGGCCATTGTGGTGGCGTCGCTGCTGCCCGGTGTAACGGCGGACGAAAAGTTCTCTCACTTCCTGTCCATGCTGGAACAGCTCCTGGGTTTTCGGCCAGAGGTGGACAACAGGGTATTTTTTTCGGAGTTCGGCACAGCGGAGCGCAACCGCGCCCTGGCCCACTACCTCAAGGCCCTTGGCTATCTGGAAGGAGATGTGGAGGTGGCGCTGGAAGTCTACACTCGCCAGTGCAGCGTGAAAATTACCACCGACCACCTCGCCACCATCGGGCAGGTCTTGGCCACAGACGGATGGGCCAACCATCAGCAAATCTTTTCTACCCAGGTGGCCCGTCTCACCAAATCGCTCATGACCACCTGTGGCACCTACAACTCATCCGGCTGGATGGCTGCCTTCATTGGCGTTCCCACGAAAAGTGGCATCTCCGGTGGCATGTTGGCCACGGTGCCCAGCCGCCGAATTCACGACGTCCACGGCAATCCCCAGGAAACGCCCAACAGCGCCCATGCCGTCAGCAAGCTCAACCCTTTTTGCGAAGGCTGCGGCATTGGCATTTACGGCCCTGCCATCGACATCGTTGGCAACAGCGTGGCCGGCGTCGCCCTGCTGCGGAAGCTTGCCAGTCAGTGGGATCTCAGCATCTTCTAGTTGCCCGCCTCCAGGCTACAAGTTGCCCGAATAGGCGGGTTTCAGGTCTTGATCGTTAATGACTCCATCCACCAGTTCCAAGTTGTCAAAATTGATGTTGCCGCCACTAAACTGGACACTTAGTACGCCAAAATTGCCGCCTTGAGCCGTGTTGAATTTCATGTTTGCATCCCAACCGCTGGAGTTGAACTGTCCAACCAAGACACCGTTGGCGTTCTGCTGCGGCGTTTCATCGTTAATCATTCCAATGATGGCCAGAACCGGCACGTTGGTACTCCCCTTTCCCTTACCCCAAGAGCATATGCGAATACTGGATGTCTCCATGTACGTATTTTTACCTGTAACATCCTTGGACCGTTGTCCGTCTACATGGAGATAGCTCAGTTCTTGCCGAATTGCGTCGGAATTTCATAGACGGGTTAGAGGGAGAAAGCGATGGCAGAGAAAAAAAGCAAGGACAATCAGGGGATTTCGGGTGTAAGTAAGGGTAGAAAGAGCCACAGGGCTTTGAAATATACCTTGGCCAGCCTCGCGGTGGTAGTAGGAGCAGGTGCGGGCATTGGCAGCTACGAGTGGCACGCCTTGCAGCCACAAAACCACTTCCAGAATGTGGCGGTGGTTGGCGCCGGCAGTGTGAGCACCAACAACGTTGTCAACAACACACCCAGCTACAACTGGCCCAAGCAGGCCACCGGTGTCTTTAACGTGCTGCTCCTGGGATCCGATGCCCGTCCGGGAGAAAAGGACAGCCACAGCGACTCCATCATCCTCATTCACGTCAATTTGAACACCCACCAGTACAACCTCTTGAGCATTCCACGGGACACCCGTGTCTATATGCCTGGATACGGCTACACAAAACTAACCTCCGTGCAGTATCTGAACGAAGTGAATTACGGTGTGGACAAAGGCATTGTGGAGACTGTCAAGGACGTGTCCAGTTACGTCGGCGTTCCCATCAACTACTACGCAGAAACAGACTACTGGGGACTGCAGTCCATGGTGGACGACTTGGGCGGCATCACCATGGATGTACCGTTTAAGGTCACCATGACCCATCCCTGGTACAAACAGGACAAGGGCAAAGTCTATCCCAAGGGCCAGGACTTCCTGGATGGCCAAGATGTGACGGAAATTGTCCACGAACGGGATTCCGTGCCCGGCACCGATTATGGCCGCCAGAAACTGCAGGAAGCCGCCTTGGTTGGTATTGCCAAGGCCGCCATGGATGCCAGTAACTTCACGAAGCTTCCGTCCCTGGTACAGGATGAGCACAACTACCTGATTGACACCAACATGACCACCACAGATATGATTTCCATGGCCCTGGCCCTGAAAGAGAATTTCAATCCCAGCCAACAAATCCACTACCGCCAGATTCAAGGCACACCGGAGACCCTGGAAGACGACTTGCTGGGCGCCAAGGACGACCAGATTGTCATCAATCCCGATGAACTCAAGACCATTGTTCAAACCTACTTCACTAAGTAGACGTACTTTATTAAGTAGACGAAAAAAACGCAGCCGGATGGCTACGTAGGGAGACGAGAAAGGGAGACAAGAACGCGCGGGCCCAGCCTACGCGTTCTTTACTTATCCTGTGCAAGTCGAGACCCAAGGTTGCGGCAGAAGCTTGCATTGGGCAAACTGTCAACGCCGGCCTTAGGTTACATTCGCTCCAACGACTCCACTTGGGACACATTGGTCCTGCGCCCAATGGAGTGGTACTCCATTCCCAGACGTCTGACTTCGGCCAGGTCCAGGCAGTTGCGACCGTCAAAGACAACGGGGGGCCTGTACTGTGCCACAACCTTGCCCCAGTCGTAGGCGCGAATCTGCTCCCACTCCGTGAGGATGAAGATGGCATCAACCCCGTCTATCGCGCCGTCAATGGAGTCCCGCAGCGCCACCTGAGGATGGAGGTGGCGGCCAACGCCGTAGGGCAGCATCGGATCGTACGCAGAAACCTCAACACCCGACGCAATCAAGCGATTTGCAACAGAGATGGAAGCGGCAAAGCGCATGTCATCTGTGTTGGGCTTGAAGGTCAGACCCAGAAGCGCCACCTTGAGACCATCCAGACGACCAAAACGCTGGGCCAACTTATCTACCAGGATGACCTGCTGCCTGGCGTTCACTTTGACAACGGACTTCAGCAACTCAAAATCGTGCTCCACATTCCCGGCAATCTGGATAAGGGCGCTGGTGTCTTTGGGAAAGCAACTCCCCCCGTAGCCAATGCCAGCGTTCAGGAAGGCGCGGCCAATGCGGGCGTCCAGCCCCATGCCATAGGCAATGTCCGTAACGTCGGCTCCCAGTTTTTCCGCCAGATTCGATATTTCGTTGATGAAGCTGATTTTGGTAGCCAAGAACGCGTTGGACGCATATTTAATGAACTCCGCGCTGCGCAAATCCGTCCGCACCACCGGTGCGTTGAGAGGAGCGTACATGTCTTCAATAACATCCCCCGCCGCCTGGCTCTCGCTACCAATGACAATGCGGTCCGGGTGCATGGTATCGTCAATGGCACATCCTTCTCTCAAAAACTCGGGATTGTCCACCACGGCAATGTCGTTGCTGCTGCGAGAGGATTTGAGGATGTCCGCCACGTTGTGACACGTGCCCACCGGCACCGTGCTCTTCATCACCACAATGGAGTTGCTCCTGGCTGCCTGGGCAATGGTCTCTGCCACCTTATACACATTGGACAAGTCCGCGCGGCCATCCGGCAGGGGAGGCGTGCCCACGGCAATGAACATGACATCCGCGCCGCTCACCCCCATGTGCGTATCCGTGGTAAAGCTGAGCCTCCCGGCGTCAGCATTTGCCACAATAAGGTCGGCCAACCCAAGTTCGTAGATTGGCGATTGGCCTCTTTCAAGCAGAGATATTTTGTTGACGTCCGAGTCGGCGCAAACGACATTGTGCCCCATTTCCGATAAACACACGCCCGTGACCAAACCGACATACCCAGTTCCCACGACGGTAATATTCATAGTGGAATCTCTCCATTTCCAATGAACAGTAAGTCTCTGCCAGAAGAGTACCCCACTCAGCCTGAATACTCTGTCGATTTGTGTAGGCATGCGCATATTTTATGAAGTTTTTCCGGATTGAATTCGCAAATAAGAACCGTTCTCTGGGCGGTCTTTCTTTGAGGTTGGTTTTGAAGTACCGGATGTAACATGCTACGAGGTAAGTGCGTCTAATAGCTGTATTCACTTCGGATGCTGGAATTGGTAAACTACTCACAGTCCCTGGTAGATTTATTTGTCGAAGCATGAGAAAATATCATGGAGTTTGTAGAAAATGCAAGAGGGAGACGAGCATGGCACGAAATACAAATGCTAGGAAGCCAAGAGGCGTAAAGGGCAAAAAATCACATAAGGCGCTGAAATATACACTAGCAACGCTGGCCGTCATTGTTGGAGCAGGCGTGGGATTTGGGGCTTACGAATGGAACGCGTTGAATCCAAAGAATCACTTTAGGGCAAATACACTCCCAGTTGTAGGAAGCAAAACTTCCACCACCACTATGCCCAAACAGCAGTCTGGTACATTTAACGTCCTTTTGATTGGGTCGGATGCAAGACCCGGGGACACAGCGAGCCACTCTGATTCCATGGTGCTGATACATGTCAATTTGAATACGCATCAGTACAACCTGCTGAGCATCCCAAGGGATACTCGGGTATATTTTCCCGGATACGGGTACACCAAGCTGACCAGCGTCCAGTACGTAGACCAGGCAAAGTACGGCACCCAAAAGGGAATTGTTGACGCTGTGCAGGCCATTTCGCAGCTCACAGGCGTTCCGATTAACTACTATGCCGAAACGGATTACTGGGGACTACAGGACATGGTGAACGCCCTGGGTGGTATTACCATGACGTTGCCGTTCAACGTGACTCTGACACACGCGTGGTACAAGCAGGACCAGGGAAAGGTGTACACCAAAGGGACCCACTTCTTTATGGGGCAAGACGTCACGGAGATTGTCCATGAAAGGTATTCAGTGCCAGGGACGGATTATGGCAGGCAGCAGCTTCAGGAGGAAGCACTGGTAGGCATCGCAAAGGCCGCTCTGAAACCGGGAAACATCGCCAAACTGCCAAGCCTGCTGCAGAGCTCTCACAAGTTTCTTATTGCTACAAATATGAGTTCGACAGACTTGATGTCCATGGTCAGGGGTATAAAGGGAAACTTCAACACCGACCAAATGCACTACCGCCAGGTCAAGGGCACAAGTGAAACGGAGTATGACAGTGTACTTCAGGCGAATAATGATGAAGTTATACTGGACCCGGGACAGCTCAAGAGCGTCGTGAAGAGCTATTTTACGAATTGACTGTTGTTATCCATACCTCATGGAAGTAACCTACCCGTTCGAGGTATAGTATAGGCTGAGCTTCCTACCACGATTAGCGGAACTTTTGTGAGTCGCCAAAATGGGTGCCTCTCGAGGTTACGACGTACCAAAGATCTCGACAAATCGGTTATACTAAGTCGACGCAAGCAAAGATTTAAGTTATGCGGAAGAAATGTTACGATCACCTATGATAGTACCTTCAATTTCCCCGAGAACATTGAGGTGGGCGATAATGTATATATTGGACACCAGGCTTTTATAAGTGCTTCGGGAGGACTTCGAATCGCTAATAATATTAGTTTCGGACCACGAGTTAGTGTCCATACCATGAATGGAGCGACGTCCATCCCATACGACGGAGTTTCTATCCGCTGTCCCGTCGTTATTAAAGACAATATTTGGACTGACGGGCATGCTATCCTGATTTCAGGTGTGACGGCCTGTGAGGGCAATTGTTGGTATGGGCAGTGTGGTCATCAAGGACGTTTCGCGACATGCGACTGTTTAGGGCAATCCAGCTAGAGTAATTAAGTACAGAGACGTAGAGGCATACGAAGAACTTAAAGCAGTTGGGTGGTATTGGAACAAATTGAACGGAAGCGGATTGACATCTTACAGGTATGTGGACTCCAAAGAAGAGGCGTCAAGAGTGCCGCCGGAAGAGATCCTTCACGTACCAGATTCCATTCAAGAGTGAGGCGGAACTTGTAGATTATGCTAGATAAGATTGGCCGGGCTATTGATCGCGCTTCATACAGTGTATTGTGGCATATCTTCCGAAAGACAGGCCCCGATGGTGAGGTTGTCTTTTATGCTCATTATCCACTATCGTATAAAATGTTTGAGCCAATACACAGTCTCATTCCAAATACCAGAATAGTTGTCTCGCCCCAAAATGGCGGTGTCTCAAGTGTCCTCAGCGACATGAAGGTGCAGCACTCGACGCGAAGAGGCTATCCGAAAATTGTTATCTGTGCAGACTTCCCGGATGGCTTCTATCCGAAAACCACCGGCATTAAATTTCTTCATATAATGCATGGCGTGGCCGACAAGAACTATGCCTATGACAAGGAACTCAATAGCCACGTAGACTTTCACATTGTGCCTGGACCCCATATCAGAGAAATGCTTATCTCGAAGGCAGGAGTAGAGCCAGAGCGTATACGAGTCGTTGGCTTCCCCAAATTGGATAGCCTATTCAACGGAACATTGGACAGATCTGCAATTTTGGAAGAACTAGGACTTGATCCAAATCGAAAAACAATCTTATATGCCCCGACGACCCGTGACGAATTCAACAGCCTTTTACTGGTTGCGCAGCATCTAAACAGGATCGCACGCAAGTATAACGTTTTGGTAAAACTCCATCCCGGTTATGACCCACGCTACAGTGACCAAGGTCTCCCGTGGATTAAGCTGTTTCAAGGCACGTCCAACGTTCATTTGACACCCTTCCAGGACGCAGTGCCATACATGTACGCGAGCGACCTACTGATTGCCGATGCGGGCAGTATCATGTTCGAATTCTCAGCTCTTCAGAGGCCAATCGTCTTGGTTGATGTACCGACTAAATACAGGGGTATGGGCGGGTTTGATGGCGACGGTATTGAACAACGTTGGCGCGACATTGGCGTGCGTGTGCGAGACCCTCTGGACCTCCCCAAAGCAATAGAACAAGCATTTGCGACACACAACTTGTTTAGAGACAGACAGAAGGAGTATGCTCAACGGCTTTTCTACAAGTTGGATGGAAATTCCTCTGTACGCGCTGCAGAAGCGATAAGTTCCATCAGTCTCGGTCTATAGAATGGAGTTTTCTGCAATGCATAAGCCTAGATCTTTGTTTCAGGACATTGCTCACGTTCTGGGGGGAAATGTAGCTGCTCAGGGGTTTAGCTTCATAACCCTCGTGCTTATATCACGTTTTTTAGGGGTCACTAGCTTCGGCACTTTTTCAGTCTTAATTTCCGTTTACACAGTCGCGACACAACTGACGGATATGGGGATATCCACATCGTACGTCAAAGTTGCAAGCGAGATCAGTGAACAGAAAGATCGGTATCGTAATTACTTTTTTACTACCCTTGCTATAAAAACGGCACTTACTGTTATGATTGCCGCAGCTTTTGCATTGACGTCACGTGAAGTCCTCATGATTTTATTTGGTAGCGACTCGTTTAATTCGGTCTTTCGGATAATGGTTTGGTCGCTTATTCCAAATACAGTGCTAACACAGTTGTTGGCTCACTATCAAGCTGTTCAAAAGTTTAAAACCTATGTTGCCGTTAACACCTTGAGTAAATCACTCCGCTTCTTCGGAGTCTTGGGAGTTATATTCTTCACCTCGGCCAGTTTGCAATGGTTTATTTACGCTTACGCTTATGCCGCCGCCACTGTTCCCATCGTTTACGCGGCGTGGTATTGCCGCCCGTCCTTAATTCTGAGGCTGAGGCTTGATTACTCTTTATGGAAACGTTCTTCTTCACTCAGTACATGGGTGTTTCTGTCGTCGATTTCAGTCATTCTCATGATGAGACTCGACGTTATGATGGTGCAGCGCTTAGGCGATGCCACGGAGGCCGGCTATTTTTCGGCTGCTACACAGCTAGCCCAAGTGATGCCTTTGATTACGACCTCCGTCACGACGACACTGTTGCCGAAAATCCAGTCCATTGTCGACGGAACTTCAGTGAGGTGGTTTTTTCGCTCCACCCTACGATATGCCAAGCATGTTCTAACCCTCCTCGTAGTGACTGAATTACTGGCCCCGATCTTGATCCGCCTCATCTTCGGAATACATTATAT
>Ga0187809_10000264_pt1 | contig 31208 bp, 25 predicted proteins | sample NC_wetland_sal_i_8_FD_132415 | JGI IMG/M metagenome (GOLD analysis project Ga0187809, IMG submission 132415) | Wetland sediment microbial communities from Neuse River Estuary, North Carolina, USA - ASW_4 | ecosystem: Environmental > Aquatic > Freshwater > Wetlands > Sediment | place: USA: North... | reverse complement strand
TACTGGCACACCGGAGCCGACCCTGCGCGATCGCGCGATCCGGCGGTTGAAGAAACGGCGCGACTTCTTCGCGCACCTGCTCGTCTACCTCATGGTGAACAGCTTCATCGTGGTGATCTGGGCGATCACGTCCCACGGCTTCTTCTGGCCGATCTTCCCCATTGTCGGTTGGGGAATCGGCGTTGTCATGAACGCCTGGGACGTCTGGCGCGGCGATGACTTCGACGAGGACCGGATCCGGCGGGAGATGGCCCGGCTGCAGAGTCACTGACGGCCCGGGCCCTTCGGCTCCCCCATCTGGACTCGAACCAGAAACCCTTCGATTAACAGTCGAATGCTCTGCCAATTGAGCTATGGGGGACTGCGCTGTTCGGTTGTTCCGCGATACCTGCTCCACTCGGCCGGCGGCGGTCTCGGTTGAGGCCGTCGCCGGTAACGAAGTAGCGGGTAGAAGGATAGCGGACCCGGCCACCAGGTTCGCGCCACACCCCCGGTCCGGGGCAGACTGGACCGATGAAGCCCTCCTTCCTTCTCGGCGCCGCTGTCGGCTACGTACTGGGCGCCCGGGCCGGTCGCGAGCGATACGAGGACATCGTCGCCGTGGCCCGTCGCGTTGCCGGCAGCCAGACCGTGCAGGCCACCGCCGGCGTGGTCCAGGCCCAGATCCACGAGCTGACCGCACAGGCCCGGCAGCACCTGGGCCGAAGCTCGAGCTCGGTGAGCGGATCGCTGAACGGCCACCAGCGCTAGCGCGACCGGCGTCAGAAGTCGGTCGTCTGCTCGGCCGGCAGCGCCCGGACCCGAACCAGGTACCCGAGCAGGACCTGGCGAGCCTCGGCGCTGTCCGGCGTGCCGGAATCGATCCGAGCCGTCCACTGGATCCCGTCCACGCCCGGCGCCCGTCGCCCGACAATCCGGCCGGTACCGCCCGGAACCCGCACCTGCTCCCACCGCCCGATGCTGCGCTCGACCCGCTGCCGAACCACCTGTGGCAGGTTGCGCGGCTCGCACAAGCGGTAGCGAACCGGTGCCAGGTCGCTGACGAGGCCCGCCTCGTCGACCTCACCCTCGATGACTTCGAGGCCGGCCTCGGTCCAGGTCGCCTTGACGATGCAGTGCCAGCCGAGCCGGCGCCAGCCGGCGGCGTCCGCGACCGGCAGCCACAGGCCGAGTTGGGTCGCGGCCACGGCCCGGTCGTCCTGTTCGGCCAGGCCGAGCAGCCGCTCCTCCGGACCGAACGCCGACCGCAGGGGCCCCGGGACCTTCGCTCGCCCGAACATCAGGCCTCACCACCGATCGCTCGCGCTCGCAACTCACGACGGCGCTGTTCCAGCTGAGCCAGCTGGGCGAACACCGTGCCGACCTCGTCGGAGTCGGCGGCCAGGCGCTGCAACCGTGACTTCAGCTGAGCCACTTCCCGGGCCACCACCTGTTCGGCCAGGCTGTTGACCATCGCCTCGGCGTAACGGGTCTGGGCGTCGGCGCCGGAGCGCAGCGGCTCGACCGCCAGCGCATTGACCGCCGATCGAGCCTCCGAGCCCTCCGGCAGTTGGGCAGCGACCGCGGCCGGCCAGGATGGCCCGGCGGTCGCGGCGGCCGCGCCGCCGGCGGCCGCGATGGCCAGCTGCAGTTGCTGGTGAACCGCGACCAGGAACGCCATCAATCCGAGCTCGTCGAAGGCCTTGCCGACCACGTCCGGCACCTGCAACGCCGCCTTGATCACCTCCCGCTCGGCCTGCACCAGCCTCGGGTGCACGCCGGGTGGTGAGGCCGCCGGGGACGGCTGGGCCGATGTGGCCGCCCCCTCTCGCTTGTCCCCCGACCGCACCAGGCCTCGGACCCGCGCCACAATCCGGTTCGGGTCGTCCACCCCGACCAGGCCGGCCAGCACCCGGGCGTACTCGTCCCGCAGCGCGTGATCCTTGATCATGGCCACCAGCGGAATGGCGCGGTCCAGCGCCTGGACCCGACCCTCGGCCAGGTTGAGATCGAACCGATTCACCGTGGTCTGCAGCACGAACTCGACCAACGGCTTGCGGGCCTCGATCAGCGCCCGGACCGCCGGGTCGCCTCCGGCCTGGCGCAGCTCGCACGGATCCTTGCCGCTGGGCTCGATCGCGACGAAGGTCTGAGCGACGAACTTCTGCTCGTCGGCGAAGGCCCGCTCGGCCGCCTTCATCCCGGCCGCGTCCCCGTCGAAGGTGAACACGACCTGGCCGCTGAAGGTGTCGCGGTCCATCAGCAGCCGCCGGATCACCGCGATGTGTTCGGTGCCGAAGGCGGTGCCGCAGGTGGCGACGGCGGTGGTGACTCCGGCCAGGTGGCAGGCCATCACGTCGGTGTAACCCTCGACGATGACGGCCTGGTGCTGCTTGGCGATCTCCCGCTTGGCCAGCTCGACCCCGTACAGCAGCTGGCTCTTCTTGTAGAGCGGGGTTTCCGGGGTGTTGAGGTACTTGGCTTCGATCCGGTCGTCGGCGTGGATCCGCCGGGCTCCGAACCCGACTACGTCCCCGGCCACGTCCTTGATCGGCCAGAGCAACCGGCGGTGGAACCGGTCGGACAGGCCGCCTCGCTCGGAGCGGCGGGCCAGGCCGGCCGTGATCAGCTCCTCGGCCTGAAACCCCCGCGACAGCAGGTACTTGGTCAGCGCCTCCCACCCGGGCGGCGCGTAACCGCAGCCGAAGTGCCGGATCGCCGATTGATCGAAGCCACGTTCGGCCAGGTAGCGCCGAGCCGGCTCGGCATCCGGGATGCCCAGCTGCTCGGCGTAGAACGCCGCCGCCATCGTGTTGGCCTCGACCAGCCGGGCCCGCTGCCCGCTCGGCCGGCTCGGCCCGGCACCCTCGGCATAGCGCAGCTGGATGCCCGCCTTGCCGGCCAGCCGTTCCACCGCCTCGGCGAAGGACAGGTGATCGATCCGCTGCACGAAGGTGATCACGTCGCCGCCGGCGCCGCAGCCGAAACAGTGAAAGAGGTTGCGGGCCGGGGTCACCGACAGCGACGGGGATTTCTCGTCGTGGAACGGGCACAGCCCGACCAGGTTGCCGCCGCCGGCCCCGCGCAACTGCACGTGCTCGCCGATCACATCGGCGATGGCCGAGCGTTCCCGGACGACGGCGACGTCCTCGTCCCTGATCCGCCCGGCCATGCCCGCAAGTCTAGTTCGCAGCCAGTGGGCCCGGCCCGCCTCCACAACCGCCGGGCATCAGCCGTCCGCGCTCAGCCGGGCGTGCCACACCAGCGCTGCCGAATCGGTGAGCTGCGCGACCTGGTCGATCACGACCCGGACCCGATCGGCCTCCCCCGCGGCCGCCGACCAGAACGGCCGCATCGCCAACGACAGCGCGGAGGCGCCCCGGTCGAGCAGCATGGCTACCAGCTCGGTCAGCACGCGCCGTTGTCGGCCCAGTTGCTCGTCCACGCCCGGCCGGCGCATCACGTACCGGTAGGCGATGGCCTTGAGCAGCGCACACTCGGCCGCCACGTCCTCCGGCACCACCAGCCCGGCGGTATAGCGGCCCAGCGGCTGCAGGCCGAACTTCGCGCGGGTTGCCGCCACCGCGGCCGAGCTGAACCGGCCGGTGAGCTCACTGGTCGCCCGCTTGGCCAGACCTTGGGCGGCGAAACTACCGTCGTAGTCGGCCAATTCCTGAATCGGCGGCAGCGCCAGCAGCCGATCCAGGGCCGATCCGAGCAGGTCGAGCGGCAGGGCTGAGTACAGCGCGCCGGCCTGGCGCACCAGCGAGTCCCGTTCGGCGGCGGCGGCCAGCACGCCCAACCGGATGTGGCCCGAATGCACGCCGTCCTCGAGGTCGTGCACGGAGTAGGCGACATCGTCGGCCCAGTCCATGACCTGGGCTTCCAGGCACCGGGCCGTGCCAGGCGCGCCGGCCCGAACCCAGTCGAAGGCGACCCGATCGGCCGCATAGACCCCGAACTTGACCGTGTCCGGGCGGGCCGGCCACGGGTACTTGCACACCGCGTCCAGGCTGGCCCGAGCCAGGTTCAGCCCGACCGGCTCCCCGGCTACCGCCTTGGCTTCGAGCCGGGTCAGGATCCGGAAGGTCTGGGCGTTGCCCTCGAACCCGTCGCAGCCGCCGGCCAGCGCGGCCTGATGCAGCGCGGTCTCGCCGTTGTGACCGAAAGGCGGGTGGCCGAGGTCATGGGCCAGGCCGGCGGTGTCGACGATGTCGGGATCGCAACCGAGGGCCGCACCCATCTCCCGGCCGATCTGGGCGACTTCGAGGGAGTGGGTGAGCCGGGTGCGGGGAAAATCGTCCTGCCCGGGCGAGACCACCTGCGTCTTGTCGGCCAGGCGGCGAAACGCGTAGGAGTGCAGGACCCGGGCCCGGTCCCGGGCGAACGGGCTGCGCGGGGCCGGGGCGGGCTGCTCGCGCTTCGGTTCCTCGATCAGCACTCGCTGCGCATCGGCGGCCGAGTACTCGAACACCGCCGGCTCACCGGCCACCTAGATGTGCTCCTCGACCCATTCGGCGAACTGTTGCAGGTGTTGCAGCCACATCCCGATGGTGAACTTCAACTGCTCACGACTGACGCCACCCTCGAAGTCGAAGGCCTGCTCGGCGCACACGCCGACCAGCCCGTCGTCAGGCAGCACGGTGTAGGCCTTGGGAAACAGCTTGCTGCGATTCCAGTCGTCCAGGAGCAGTGAGATGGTCGGGCGCAAGTCCACGTCGAAACGCCGGTTCAGGTAGAGCCGGGCCTGCAGCACCTCATCGTCCTGGCCGTAGTGGAAGAAGTAGACGCTGTAGCTGTCCCAGCGCACGGCCAGATCGCCGTCGTCATCGATCAACCAGCGCAGCTGGTACTCGTCCAGGATGCGCTGCAGCACCGAGTTGACCGGCAACACGATCGGGCCGGAACGGCGCCCGATCGGGGCGTCGGCCAGCCCGGGACCGAACTGCTGCTGGCCACTGCCGCCGCGGGCCGCGGCGACGGCGGCCGCGGCGATCCGGGACAGGCGATTGGACACCCAACTACTTTACGACGCCCCGGCTCGGCCCCGGCCGGGTTTGGCCACAGCCGGCCGGGGCCGCCCGATCAGCTGTGCCGGGTCGCCTCGAGGTGAGCCCGACCGGCCTCGAGCCGGGCCACCGGGACCCGGAACGGGGAGCAGGAAACGTAGTCCAGGCCCACCTGGTCGAAGAAGTGCACCGAATCCGGATCACCGCCGTGCTCGCCGCACACCCCGAGCTTCAGTCCCGGCCGAACCGCCCGGCCGCGTTCGGCCCCGATCCGGACCAGCTCGCCGACGCCCTCCCGGTCCAGTGACTCGAACGGGCTGACCCCGAAGATGCCCTTCTCCAGGTAGTGACTGAAGAACGCCGCCTCGACATCGTCGCGCGAGAAACCCCAGGTGGTCTGGGTCAGGTCGTTGGTGCCGAAGGAGAAGAACTCCGCGGCCTCGGCGATCGGGCCCGCGGTCAGCGCGGCCCGGGGCAGCTCGATCATGGTGCCGATCAGGAACTCCAGGTGCTGACCGGTCTCGGAACGGACGTCGCGGGCGACCTGGATGATGTCCTCCTTGATCGCTTCGAACTCCTGAACCGCCCCGACCAGCGGGACCATGATCTCGACCTTGGGCACTCCGCCGGCGCGCTGATGCTCGGCCGCGGCCTCGAGGATGGCCCGGGCCTGCATCTCGAACAGGCCGGGGATGACCAGGCCGAGCCGGACCCCGCGAAGCCCGAGCATCGGGTTCTGCTCGTGCAACCGGTGCACCGCCTGCAGCATCTGGATGTCGCCCTCCTGCGGCTCGCCGCGCGACTCCTCCAGGGCGACCCGGACCGACAGCTCGGTGATGTCGGGCAGGAACTCATGCAACGGCGGGTCGAGCAGCCGGATGGTCACCGGTAAGCCGTCCATGGCCTGGAAGATGGCCCGGAAGTCGTCCCGCTGCAGCGGCAACAGCTTGGCCAGCTGGGCATCGCGCTCCTCGGCACCCTCCGCCAGGATCAGCGCCTCGACCAGCGAGCGACGGTCGCCGAGGAACATGTGCTCGGTCCGGCACAAACCGATGCCCTGGGCGCCGAAGCGGCGGGCCCGCGCGGCGTCCTCGTCGGTGTCGGCGTTGGTCCGGACGGCCATCCGGCGAACGCCGTCGGCGACCCGCATCAGCCGGTGCACGGCCTTGACCAGGTCGTCGGCGTCCTCGCTGTCCGGGTCGAGCTCTCCCTCGAAGTAGCGCACGACCGGCGAGTCGACCACCGGTACCTCCCCCAGAAAGACCTCACCGGTGCTGCCGTCGATGGAGATGACGGTGCCCTCGGTGTGGCGCGACCCGTCGGGCAGGGTGAAGCACCGGCCGTGGGTGTCGACGTTGATCGACTCGGCCCCGCAGACGCAGGTCTTGCCCAGGCCGCGGGCGACCACCGCGGCGTGCGAGGTCTTGCCGCCCCGGCTGGTCAGCACACCTTGGGCCGCGATCATCCCGTCCAGGTCATCGGGATTGGTCTCGCGCCGGACCAGGATCACCCGGTCCCCCTTGCGGGCCCACTCGACCGCGGTGTCGGAGTCGAACACCACCTTGCCGACCGCGGCCCCGGGCGAGGCGTTCATCCCCTGCGCCACCTTGGCCGGCTGGTTGTCGGCATCGAAGCGCGGGAACATCAGGTGCGCCAGCTGGGCCCCGGTCACCCGGCCCAGCGCCTCGTGCTCGTCGATCAGCCCCTCGTCGATCAGCTGGGTCGCGATCCGGAACGCCGCTGCGGCCGTGCGCTTGCCGACCCGGGTCTGCAGCATCCACAGCTTGCCGCGTTCGATGGTGAATTCGATGTCGCACAGATCGCGGTAGTGCTCCTCCAGCTGGGCCATGATCTGCATCAGCTGGTCGTAGGACTTGGCGTCGAGATCCCTCAGCTCGGCCAACGGCAGGGTGTTGCGGATGCCGGCGACGACGTCCTCGCCCTGGGCATTCTGCAGGTAGTCGCCGTACACGCCGCTGGCGCCGGTGGCCGGGTCGCGGGTGAAGGCGACTCCGGTGCCGGAATCGTCGGACAGGTTGCCGAACACCATGGCCACGATGTTGACCGCCGTGCCGAGGTCGGCCGGGATCCGTTCCTGGCGCCGGTACAGGATCGCCCGCGGCGCGTTCCAGGAGTCGAAGACCGCCTTGACCGCCATGTCCAGCTGTTCGCGCGGATCCTGCGGGAACGGCCGGCCGGCCTGCTCGGTCACGATCTGCTTGAAGCTCTCGACCAGCCGGCGCAGATCATCAGCTTCGAGATCGAGGTCGTTGCGGGTACCCCGAGCCTGTTTGGCCTCGTCCAGGGCGTCCTCGAAGTGATCGGCGTCGATCCCGAGCACGGTCCGGCCGAACATCTGGATGAGCCGCCGGTAGGAGTCGAAGGCGAACCGTTCGTTGCCGGACTGGTGCGCCAGGCCCCGCACCGACTGGTCGTTCAGCCCGACGTTGAGGACGGTCTCCATCATCCCGGGCATCGAGAACTTGGCGCCGGAACGCACCGACACCAGCAACGGATCGTCGCTCTGGCCAAGCTTCTTGCCCATGGTCTGCTCGAGTGCGCTCAGGTGCCGGCTGACCTCGTCGGCCAGTTCGGCCGGCACCTTGCCGGTGGCCAGGTAGGCCTGGCAGGCCTCGGTTGTAATGGTGAATCCCGGCGGGACCGGCAGGCCCATGTTGGTCATCTCGGCCAAGTTCGCGCCCTTGCCGCCGAGCAGCTCTTTGAGTTCCTTGTTGCCTTCCGCGAAGTCATATACGAACTTCGTCATCGTGCGCACCACCGATTGTGTCGATACGGATACGTGCCACTGGACACTAGGCCTGGTAAGCGGTTTCGGTCCTTTTCCGGGGGGCGATTCGAGGCCAAGCCCACACTGCTCGGGGCCGGGCCGCACCGGCCGACGGGTAGAACGGCCGCCGAGTGGGCATACTGCGCCTAACACCGACTTTGCATCATCTCGGTGTCTTTCCTTCCGCGCCCCACCCCCGGCGCCGAAACTGAATTGACGCCTCAGTGGCGAGAAATCCACGTCCCGGGTGGATTTCTGGCCACTGACCGCCGAACGACCCGGCCCCCTCGCTAGCCGACCTGGCGCGACTGGCCGGCCCAGAACGGCGCGCGCAGCTGGCGCTTGAGGATCTTTCCCGAGGCGTTGCGGGGCAGTTCGGCCACCAGCCGGACCTCGGTCGGGCACTTGAAGTGCGCCAGGTGCCGACGGGCGAAGGCGATCACGTCGCTCGGGTCGAGCTCGGGCGAGGTGGCGACGACGAAGGCCAGCGGCGTCTCGCCCCACTTGCTCGACGGCACCCCCACCACCGCCACGTCGGCCACCGCCGGGTGGGCGGCCAGGACGCTCTCGACCTCGGCCGGGTAGACGTTCTCGCCGCCGGTGACGATCATGTCCTTGATCCGGTCCAGGATGTAGAGGTAGCCGTCTTCATCCAGGCGACCCATGTCGCCGGTCCGGAAGAAGCCGTCGGCGGTGAAGGCCGCAGCGTTGGCCTCGGGGTTGTGCCAGTAGCCGGGCGTCACGCTCGGCCCGCGGACCGCGATCTCGCCGGCCGTCCCCGGCGCCAGCGCCTGACCCGTCTCGACATCGAGGACACGCAACTCGATGCCCGGCACCGCTCGGCCGGCCGAGCGCAGCTTGCTCAGGTCTCCGTCCAGCCGGTGCTCCTCGGCCCCGAGCAGGGTGGTCACGCCCATGGTTTCGGACAGCCCGTAGGACTGGAAGAGCTGAGCTCCGAACAGCGCGACCGAGGCCTTGAGCAGCGACTCGGAGATGGGCGAGGCGCCGTAGACGACCTGGCGTAGCGCGGAAAAGTCGGCGGCGGCCGCTTGCGAGGACTGGGTCAGGATCTGCATCACGGCCGGCACCATCGCGGTGTGGGTCACCCGGTGCTCGACCAGCTGGTGCAGCATCGAGTCCGCCGTCGGCTCGCGGGACTGGATGATCCGGCCGCCCCGGGACAGCGTGATCAGGGCCCAGCCGCCGCCGGCGACGTGGTAGTAGGGCACCGGCACCAACGACCGCGATTCGGCATCGACGTCGAAGCAGGAGCCGAAGGCATCGACCGACCAGAGCTGCTGGCCGGCGCTGACCAGCACACCCTTGGGCCGACCGGTGGTGCCGGAACTGTAGATCAGCTCGATGTACTCGGCGCCGACCGCGTCGCGGCCGGGATCGTCGTCGGCCCCGGCCGCGACCCACTCGGCGTAGTCCGGCTCGTCCCCGACCCGTTCGGCGTAGTCGGGCCCGGCCGCGGTGATGACGACCAGCGGGCGACCGCTGGGTTGCACCGCAGCGGCGTAGGATGCCCCGGCCACGACCAGTTTGGCGTCGCAGTCGGTCAAGGACCAGTCGATCTCGGTCGCGCTCAGCCGGAAGTTGAGCGGAACCAGGACGGCGCCGGCCTTGAGCGCGCCCAAGAACACTTCCCAGTACTCGCTGCCGTTTCGATCGATGAACGCGATCCGGTCTCCGCGTTGGACTCCGGCGGCGATGAGCTGGTTGGCAACCCGGTTGGCCGCGCGGTCGAGCTCGCCGAAGCTCAGCTGCCGACCGTCCCCGGCGATGGCCACCGAACCGGGTGCGGACGCGGCCCGGGCACGCAACAATTCAGCAACTGACAACTTTTGCTACCTCCCGGCTGCAGTGGCCCGCTCGGCGCGGCTGAGCCGGACTCCGGAGCCGCCGGCGTAGAGCCGCTCGACATCCGCCCGGCGCCGGCGCAGCGCGATCGACTGGTTCACGGTGCCCTTTTCCGACAGCTCGCCGGCGTCGGCGTCCGGCGGTTCGACCAGCACCGCGCAGCGGGCAATGCGGCTCGCCATTCCCTCGGCGGCCATCGCGCCCAACCGCTCGGCCAGCCAGTCGAGGACCCGCGGGTCGGCGGCCAGCTCGGCCGGGGCGGCTTCGATCCCGAGCGTGGCCGCGACCCCGGCCGGGGACAGCCACACCAGCACCCCGACCTCGGACCGGCCCTCGCCACAGATCAGCGCATCGGTCACCACCGGGTTGGCCGCGGCAATGAGTTCGGATCGCAACCGGCCGCCGGGCACGAACGTTCCGCTCAACAGCTTGAATTCCTCGGCCAGCCGGCCGGCGAAGACGAACCCCCGCTCGGGCCGGGCCGGTTCGGTCCAGGCAATCGCGTCTCCGCTGCGGTAGAAACCCTCGTCGTCGAAAGCAGCGGCTGTGGCCACCGGATCGTCAAGGTAGCCCGGCATCACGCACTCGGCCCGGAATCGCACCTCGTACCGGTCGCCGGCCAGCGGTACCAGCTTCAACTCGATGCCCGGCAGCGGGAGTCCCACGCCGACCTCGGTCGTCGGCCACGACACCGACATGACTCCGGCCGTGGTCTCGGTCGAGCCGTAGCCGGTGGTGAACATGATTCGCTCCCCGATGCTCTGCTCGGCCATGCGCTGAAACCGGTCGTACACCGGCTGCGGCAGGCCGGCGCCGCCGAACAAGCACAACTGCAGCTTCTCGAAGAACCGCTGCTGCAACCGGCGGTCGGCTTCGAGCGCATCGCAGAGCATGCCGAAGGCCAGCGGCACGTTGGCGAAGAAGCGGGGCTGGACCTCGGCCAGGTTGCGCAAAGTGATGCCGAACTGTTCCGGACTGGGCCGGCCGTCGTCGAGGTAGAACGTGCCGCCGTTGACGATCGATCCGGTCAGCACGCTGACGCCGGCGACATGACTCCAGGGCATCCAGTCCAGGGTGTTCTCGCCCCAGCCGGAAACCTCGGCCAGGATCTGATTCGCTCCGGTGAACAGGCTGCACCACATCCGATGGGTCTGGATGACGATCTTCGGGCGGCCGGTGGAGCCGGAGGTGAGCATGTAGCGCACCGGCGTCTGCGGATCCAGCGCGGCGATCGCGGCATCGGGGTCGGGTCGCGGTGCGTGGCCGATCACCTCGACCCAGTCGATCGCCCCGGGCCAGTGCTGCGGATCGGTGCAGATCAGGGTCACGTCCGGCGGGAGCACTGCGCGCAGGGCGTCGGCGATCGGTCCGACCACCTCGGCGTAGACGTGGGTCGGCCGCAGCACGGTGACGACGTGCCGGAGCCGGCCGTAGGAACCGGTCGGCGATGCGGCGTACTGCACGCTCACCGGGCAGATCGGCACGCCGGCCGCGGCCGCACCGAAGGCCAGCAGGGCGTGCCGAATCGAATTGCCGGTGACGATGAGGATCCGGGCCTGGGGCCCGGCGTGCTCGGCCAGCCAGCCGGCAATCCGGTCCGCATCGTCCTTGGCCTGCCGGTAGCTGACACGCAGCCAGTCGCCCTCGGCCGTGCGGGCGGCGAGCAGGGTGCGCTGGCCCAGCGCGGCCGCCTGATCGGACAGCACCTGGGCCAGAGTGGGCGGCAGTTCCGCTTGTGGGGGCGCGCCCCGGACGAGCAGCGTCGCATCCGGCCGCGGTTCGAGATAGAGCTCCGGCCGCGGGAACAGCTCGGCCGATCGGAACCGGGGCTGGGCACTCACCGCCTACACCAGGTGAAAGTCGATGCCCGCCAGGGCCGGGGCGACCGCAGCGCTGCCGGGCGCCCGGCGCAGCCAGACGGTCCAGCGCGCGGACGGGCCGCCGGCGACGAAGCGCACCCAGGATTGGCCGAGTTGCACCGTGTCGGGCTGGTCCGGTTCCGGCAGGCCGAGAAGTTGCAGCCACTGGGCCGTGGTCGCCGCCGGGTCGGCCACCGGCACCTCCACGCCGAGAAGCTCGTCGACCAGGGCATCCGGTTCCGGACCGGGATTGATCTCGTCCCAGAACCAGGCCCGCGGATCGGTGATCCCGTCGACCTCCAGCAGCAGTCCGACGTCCTGCGGGTGCAGCTGGACCACCGGCGAGCCGAAGGCCTCGACGTCGACCGGGACCCGGATGCCCATTGCCTCGGCCCGTTGCTTGACCGCCAGCGGATCCGGGTGCTGGACCGACAGCACGTAGCCGCCGCGCCCGCCGATCTTGGTGAGCCACCTGGTCACCGCGGCCTGATCGTCGATCGGAGCGATGAATTCCAGGTAGGTGTCCTTGGACACCGGCATGGTCGCATCGGCCATGTGCAGCTCTTCCAGCTCGGGGTCCTCGAAGCCCTGGCCCAGGCCGAAGGCCTGCCGGACCGCGGCGAGGTCAGCGGCGTGCTCGGTGGTGGCGATGACGACCTGGCGCAGGATTGCCCATTGGGACTCGGTCATGCCGGTGCTCCTCGATGCAGTAGGAAACGCCTGCGCAGCCGCAGGCGTGGCGCGCTCGGCTCGGCGATCAGCGCAGCGCTTCGGCCGGCTGATCCACCTCGGCCCAGTCAGGAATGGCCGAACCCGGAGCCCAGGTCGAGTGGGTGCCGCTGGAGATGCGTTCCGGCAGCTGGACCCGGGCGATCGGGCCGGCGGTGATGTCGTGGGCGTCGAAGACCAGGCACTCGGAGCTGTCCCGGTTCATGTCCGAGATCAGGGTGATCAGATAGCCGTCGTCCTCGTGCTCGGAGCCGATCCGCGGCGCCATCGCCGTCTCGCTGGCATAGACACCCTCGGGCAGCCGGTACTGCTGCTCGCTCCCGGTCACCGCGTCGTGCTTGACGATGCCGTTGAACAGGAACCAGCCCGGCTTGGCCGTGGCCGAATAGCTGTAGCGGTGCTCCCGTCCACCGTGCCGGCCGTTGATCATGCCGAACTCGCTGGTCGTCTCGCTCAGTCGCTCTTCCTTGGCCAGGCCGGTGACGAGATTGAGCCGCCACCGGTGCAGCTTCGGGCCCATCAACTCGTTGTCCAGAAAGCGGAACATCCGCTGGTAGATGGTGCCGTTGCCGGCCGGGGGCTCGGGGTCGGACTGGAAGAAGCCGTCGAGCACGATCTCATCGCCGTCCTCATAGGCGTTGACCCAGTGCAGGACGTAGGTGGGGTCGGCCTCGAACCACTGGATCTGCGCCGTCGTGCCACGGCGGGGAATCACCGCCAGCCGCAGCGGGATGTCGGGATAGAACCGGGCCGCGTACTTGCCCTTGGCCAGCGCCTCCGGCGACCAGAACAGCGGGCAATCGTTGAGAATGGCGTAGTTCTCGGTGAAAGCCATGTCGTGCGGCAACCGCGGGCCGGGCAGCGGGACGTCGATGTAGTGCACGAGATTGTCCTGCCCGTCCACGACGCCGTAATGCATGTAGGGCGCTTCGGTGCTGTAGTTGAAGAACATCAGTTCGCCGGTGTGCTCATCGAGCTTGGGATGGGCCGAGACCCCGTGCCGGCTGGGGAACTTGCCGTGCCAATCGGCCTTGCCCAGCGTTTGCAGGGTGGTCGGGTTGAGCCGGTACAGGTCACCGCATTGGTAGAAGCTGGTCAGCGCGACCCCGTTGTGCAGCACCACGTCGGTGCTGGAGGCATCCTTGAGCCGGGTCCGGGCACCCCACCCGGTCTGGGTCGGTGACTTGGCCGGATCCTCGGCCAGCCCGGCCCACAGCGGTCGGCCGGCCTCCTGCTCGGCCAGGAAGCCGTCGGTTCGGACGAAGCGGTTGCGGTAGAAGGCCTTGCCGTCGCGAAACCCGACGACGTGGACCATGCCATCGCCGTCGAAGGGGTGGTAGACCTGCAGGGCCGGATGCACCGGGTTCTCGGTGTTGCGCAGGTAGACCCCGTCCAGGTCGGCGGGTAGTTCACCGATCACCTCGAGGTTGTCCGCCTTGCGCTCCACCGTCTGCGGGCGCCACGGGCCGGTCCGGTAGGGGTGATCGTCGTCATCGGGCAAGGTGGTCAGCGCGCGACCGAGGATCTCGATGTCCATCGTCGTTCCCTTCAGGAGCCGAGGACGAAGCTGGCGGTCGTGGTGGTGCTACCGCCGATGTTGAGGGTGGCCACCCGGCGGGCGTTGTCCACCTGGTACTCACCGGCCTGTCCGGTGACCTGCTTGTAGGCATCGAGCACCATGCGGACGCCGGTCGCCCCGACGGGGTGCCCGCCGCCGATGAGTCCACCGCTGGGATTGACCGGTATCCGGCCGCCCCGCTCCAGGTCACCGGCCTCGACGGCCTTCCAGCTGTCACCGGGAGCGGTGATGCCGAAGTGGTCTATCGCGGCGTACTCACTCATCGAGAAGCAGTCGTGCGTCTCGATCGCGTCGAGTTGTTCGACGCCCGCGATGCCGGCCCGGTTGAAGGCATCGGTGATCGTCTGCCGGACGTGCGGCAACAGGTACGGGTCATCAGCGGAGTGCTCGAGTTTCTGCTCCAACGACAGCCCGACCGCCCGGTGGCCCCACCCCAGGATCTCGGCCTTGGGCCGGGCCGCCAGTTCCGGATGCTGCGCCAGATACCGTCCGCTGACCAGCACCACGCCGGCCCCACCGTCGGTCATCGCACTGCAATCGGTGCGGCGGACCCGACCCTCGACCGGGGGGTTGGCCACGTCGTCGTCGGTGAAGCTGGCGGCGGTGAAGTTCCAGGCGCGGGTCTGGGCATTCGGATTGGCTTTGGCGTTGCGCACGTTCAGTTCCGCGATGGCGCGCACGTAGGAGTCGTCCAGGCCGTAGCGACGGTCGTAGGCATCGGCCAGCCGATCGAACATGTAGGGCCACATGAATTGCGCCTGCTGGCCTTCGCGTCCGATCCAGGCCGCGGCCCCGAGGTACTGGGCCCCCAACGTCCCGTCCACCGTCTTCTCGATCTCGGCCCCGAGGACCAAGGCCACGTCGTAGCGGCCGGCCTCCAGCTCAGCCATCGCCGCCAGCACCGCCATGGAGCCGGAGGCACAGGCCGCTTCGTGGCGAACGGCCGGCACGCCCCACAGCTCCGGCTCGACCGAGGCGGGCATGCCGCCGAGCTGGCCCTGGCCGGTGAACAGCTGGCCGAAGGCATTGCCGACGTGAATGACCTCGACCGCAGCGGCCGGCACTTTCGCCGCCGAGAGCGTGCCGTGCACCGTCTCGGCCACGAGCTCGGCGAAGCCGATGCCCTCCTTGCTGGTGTTTCGCGCGAAGTCGGTCTGATACCCGCCGACGACCCAGCTCGTACCGCTACTCACGGCAGGCCCCTTCCGCAGCATTAGTCGCACCCAGTACTACAACAAGCAGAGTCTCTGGTCAACGGTTCAGCCAGATCTTCTGCGGCCGAAAGGCCGTCTTCCCTTGTCAATACGCGGGGTTCATACTACAACTGACGAAGTCATTAGAGCTCGGAGCGCGCTCTCGCGCGGGCCGACCTATCGCCCGCGTCGGCCGCCGGGCCGAGCCAGGAGGCACTGCATGAGCGCACCGGGGCCGTTGAGCGGACGGGTCGGCATCGTGACCGGAGCCGGCAAGGGTCTCGGCCGCGCCTTCGCCCTGAACCTGGCGGCGGCCGGTGCGGCGGTGGTGGTGAACAACCGCAACCGGCAGGTCGACGAGCACGGCGACGGGCCGGCCGATCACGTGGTCCGCGAGATCCGGGCCGCCGGGGGCCAGGCGGTGGCAGACCACAGTGATGTCGCCGACCCCGGCGCCCCCGCCGCCATGTTGGAGCGGGCCCTGTCCACCTGGGGCCGGCTGGACTTCCTGGTCGCCAACGCCGCGATCAGCGGGCCGGCCATGTTCCACAAGCTGACCGACGCGCAGTTCGACGCGGTCACGGCGATCAACCTCGGCGGTACCGCCCACCTGGCCCGGTGCTGCTCGGTCCACCTGCGCGCGGCCGGCTTCGGCCGGATCGTGCTGATCGGGTCCACCGCGGGCCTGCACGGCGAGCCGACCGCCTCGGCCTACACCGCCAGCAAGGGCGCGGTGATCGCGCTGGGCCGGGCCATCGCGGTGGAGGGCGCCCGTCGCAACGTGTTGACCAACGTGGTTCTGCCCTACGCGACCACGCAGATGACCGATAGCGGCATGGCGCAGGCCTATCGCCAGATGATGACCCCGGAGGCCGTGGCGCCGGTCGTCACCGCCCTGGTCGATCCGGACTGCAGTCTCAACGGACAGGTGATGGTCAGTGCCGCCGGCGCGTTGCGGGCGGCGGCCGCGGTCGAGTACGGCACAGTCCCGCTGCCCTCCGGCGGCCTCAGCCCGGACGAACTGGCCGCGCTGCTCGAGCGCAGCCGTCAGCACCCCCCGCGCGAGTACGAGCAGGCGGTGGCCGGCTTCCTGGATTTCGCCGCTGAGATCAGCCATGACTGAGACCGTCACCGAACCGGGTCGCAACCTGCTGCTGGCCGAGCTGGAGTTGCAGCCGGTGGGCCCGGGCCGGCTGCGGGCCCCGGCCCAGCCCGGACTGAACCTGCCGCATGTGTTCGGCGGTCAGGTCCTGGCCCAGGCCCTGCTGGCCGCCGGCCACACCGTCGCCGGCGCCAAGGCCCCCAATTCGCTGCACGCCTACTTCCTCCGAACCGGCGAGACGTCCCGGCCCATCGACTACGAGGTGACGACCGTGCGCGACGGCCGCCGGCTGTCCTGCCGCGCGGTCACGGCCAGCCAGGACGGCCGCGCCATCGCCGAGATCATCACCTCTTTCGCCGACACGAACGGCACGTTGAGCCACCAGCTCGCCGCGCCGGCCGGTCCCGGCCCGGAACAGGTGCCGGATTTCGCCGACGCCGCGGCGGCCTGGGGCGGCCTGGGTCAGGGGTGGCAAGGGCTGCGCTCGATCGAGGTCCGGGTGGACCCGGGCCAGTACATCGAGGGCACCGCAGTCGAGCACGCCGTCGACCACGTCTGGATGCGGGCCCGGGGCCGGCTCGACCGACACGATCCGGTCGCGCACGCCGCGCTGCTGGCCTACCTGAGCGACATCACCCTGATCGCTGCGGCACTGGTGCCGCACGGGATCCCGCTCGGGCAGCAGGAGTGGGCGGGCTCGGCCTGGCGCGGGGTCTCGCTCGATCATGCGGTCTGGTTCGGCCGGCCGGCCCGGGCCGATGACTGGCTGCTGTTTCGACAGTCCTCGCCGCACGCCTTCGCCGGCCGGGCCCTGAGCCAGGCCGACATTTTCGACCCGCAGGGACGGCTGGTTGCCTGCACCCGGCAGGAAGGGCTGATCACCGCCCACCAACCCGGCTGAGCGTCACCCCACCGACGAAAGAGAATGCAGTGCACAGACAGCTGTTCACCGAGGACCACCTCGCCTTTCGCGACAGCCTGCGGGAGTTCATCGACCGCACCCTGCGACCGAACACCGAGCGTCATGCCCGCGAGCATCGGATCGACCGCGACGCCTGGCTGGAAGCCGGCCGCAATGGCTTTCTCGGGTTGGAGGTGGCCGAGGAATACGGCGGCACCGGAGCGGCCGACTATCGCTTCAACACCGTCTTCAACGAGGAGCTCGCCCGTTTCGCTGCCGCCTACGCCTCCTGCTTCGGCATTCACGCCGACGTCGTCGCGCCCTACCTGGTCGACCTCGGCACCGAAGAGCAGAAGAAGACCTGGCTGCCGCGCATGTGCAGCGGAGAGGTGATCACCGCCATCGCGATGACCGAGCCGTCCGGCGGCTCGGACCTGGCCAACCTGCGCACCAGCGCGGTCGCCGACGGCAGCGACTGGATCCTCAACGGCGCCAAGACCTTCATCACCAACGGTGGCTCGGCCGACCTGGTCGTGGTGGCTGCGCGCACCGGTCCCGGCCAGGGCGCCCGCGGGGTAAGCCTGTTCCTGGTCGACACCACATTGCCCGGCTTCGAGCGCGGCCGCATCCTGGACAAGGTCGGCCAGCCCGAATCCGATACCGCCGAGCTCTTCTTCGCCGACCTGCGGTTGCCGGCCGACGCCGTGCTGGGTGAGGTCGGGGCCGGTTTCATCTCCCTGATGCAGCGCCTGCCCCAGGAGCGGATCGGCGTCGCGATCGGCAATGTCGCCAATGCCGACCAGTTGCTGTCCGAGACCCTCGACTACGTCAAGCAGCGGCACGCCTTCGGCCAGCCGATCGGCAGCTTCCAGCACAACAAATTCCTGCTGGCGGAGTTGCACACCAAGGTCACGGTCACCCAGTCCTTCGTCGATGCTTGCGTACTGGCCCACACCCGGCACGAGCTCTCGGCCGACGAGGCGGCGATGGCGAAATGGTGGGCGGCCGAAGTCCAGAACGACGTGCTGGACCACTGTGTGCAGCTCTACGGCGGGTACGGCTACATGAACGAGTACCGGATCGCCCGAGCCTGGAAGGACGCCCGGGTCAACAAGATCTGGGCCGGATCCAACGAAATCATGAAAGAGCTGATCGGACGCCGGCTCGGTCTGTGAACCGGCCACGACGGCAACAGCGGACGGAAGGCCAAGCCCATGCGGTTGTACTCGCCCGAGCAGGTGGCAACGTTTCGGCGTGACGGATGGTGGTCGGGCCTGACCTGGGTCGACCACTTCACCCAGCGGGTCGCCGAGTTCGGAGACCGGGTCAGCCTGGTCGATCCGAGCAACCGGCTCGCCCTGACCGACGGCGCGCCCCGGCGGCTGAGCTGGCGCCAGGCCGAGGTCGAGGTGCATGGGCTGGCCCGCTCGCTCTATCGGGCCGGGGTGCGCCAGGGTGATGTGGTCGCAGTCCAACTGCCCAACATCCTCGAGCTGGCTCTGTGCTACATCGCCATAGCTGAACTGGGCGCCATCACCTGCCCGTTCCCGATTCAGTACAGCGAGCACGAGCTGACTCAGATGGGCAACCTCGCCGAGGTGCGGGCCTTCGTCACCGTGACCCGGGCGGCCAAGGCCGCCCCGGCCGCCCGCGCGGTCGGACTGCGGGCAGCGGTGCCGTCACTGCGGGCGGTACTGGCCTGGGGCGAGGCGATCCCGGCCGGCGCCGTCGACCTCGGTGCGGCCATGGCCGATCCGAGCGAGGACGCCGAGTTCGGCGACTACCGGCGATCCTTGACGATCGATGCCAACGACTGCGTGACCCTGTGCTGGACCTCGGGGACCGAAGGCATGCCCAAGGGCGTCCCGCGCGCCCACGGGGACTGGCAGGCCGTGGCCCAGGGCACCATCGAGACCCCGAAGCTGACCAGCGACGACGTGTTGCTCAACCCGTTCCCGATGGTCAATGCCGGGGGCATGGCCGGCATGTTCCTGCCCTGGCTGATGCTGGGCGCCCGCCTGGTCCAACATCACCCCTTCGATATCGAGGTTCTGCTGGATCAGATCGAGACCGAGCGGGTCACCTATACCTGCGCGCCGCCGGCCGTGCTCGACGCGCTGGTCGGTGACCCGGCCGTGCTGGCCGGGCGCGACATCAGCTCGCTGCGGGCAGTCGGGTCCGGCTCGGCGCCGTTGGCCGGGTGGATGATCTCGGCCTGGGAACGCGATCGCGGGGTCGAGGTACTGAACCTTTTCGGTTCCAATGAAGGCCTGTGCCTGTTCGCCTGCCCCGATACGATCCCCGACCCGTCCGAGCGGGGCCGGCTGTTTCCCCGGCCCGGCGATCGAAGTTTCGCTTGGCGGACCCGGATCGGGTGGGACAGTCGCAGCCGGCTGGTCGACCTCGCGACCGGCGAGGACATCCACGAGCCGCACCGGCCGGGCGAGTTGCGGGTCAGCTCGCCGGCGGTGATCGCCGGTTACTGGGGTGACGTGGCGCCACCCTTCGACGAGCAGGGCTATTACCGCACCGGCGACATCTTCGAATACACCGGTGACGGCGAGCACCTGCTGGTCTACGTGGACCGGGCCAAGGACCTGATCAGCCGGGGCGGCTACAAGATTTCCGCCGTCGAGATCGAGGGACTGCTCTCCGGCCACCCCAAGGTCAGCGAACTCGGGGTGGTGGGCATGCCCGATGCCAAGCTGGGCGAGCGGGTATGCGTCTTCGTCGTGCCGCGCGATCCGGCCGACCCGCCGACGCTGGCCGATCTGCTGGAGATCCTGCAACGGCAAGGCGTGGCCCGGTTCAAATGGCCGGAGCGGATCGAGTTGCTGGCGGAGTTGCCACGCAACCCGGTCGGCAAGATCCTCAAGCGGACACTGCGCGAACGGTTGCGAGTCACCGCGCCGGTCGGCTAGGGCCGGCGCCGGCCACCTCGACCCGCGGGCCGATTGCGGCGTGGTGATCAAAGCTCACATCTGGGTCAGTACAGTGAGCCGACGAGTAACTGGTCCCGGGCCGATCAAGTTCCGGGCGGACAGTGGGGCGGGCACAAGTGGAGCTGGTGAAGGAGTCCGCGGCCGGGCGGATCAGCATCCTGCCGCCCGGAGGCCCCAACGCCATCGCGGTCTCCAACGGCATCGTCGGTGACGAGTGGACGCTGTGGATCGTCGAGATGGGCCTGCACGGCATAACCCAGTACAACGAGTGGCTGCGCGCCGGGCCGATCTCAAGCTCGGTGCTGACGGCGCGGTTGGCCCGGCTGGTCGAGGCCGACGTGATGGAGCGGGTGGCTTACAACACCCGTCCGACTCGGCACGAATACCGGCTCACCGCCCGCGGCCGCTCCATGTGGCCGATCCTGCTGACCATTTGGGACTGGGAGCAGCACTGGGTCGATGATCCGACGCTGAACCTGCCCTCGATGCGCCACACCGGCTGCGGCGCGATCTTCTCGCCCCAGATGCACTGCGAGTCCTGCGACCGGCCAGTGGTGCCCCGCGACATCGTCTCGCGCTTCGGCCCGAGCGGCACCTGGGCCCGCAGCATCCCGTCGGCGGCCACCCGGCGGCGCTCACACGACGGTCACCGCCCGGCCGAACTCGTCGATCAGACCATGGCCCTGATCGGCAACCGGTGGTCGGCTGCCCTGCTCGGGGCGGCGTTCATGGGCGCGACCCGCTTCGTGGAGTTCGAGCAACGGATGGGCGCCCCGCCGACGATCGTTGCCGAACGGCTGCGCACCTTCTGCGAGATCGGCGTGCTGGTGCAGTCGCCCAACCCCCGCCGCGCCGATTGGGCGGTGTATCACCTTACCGATAAAGGACGAAGCTTCTTCCCGGTGGTGGCATCGGTGCTGGAATGGGGCCAGCGGTGGTTCCATGCTCCGGAAGGGCCGGCGATCCGGATGGAGCACACCGGCTGCGGTCGGGTCTTCCACCCGCGTCTGGTCTGCAGCGTGTGCGGCGACCGGCTCCGCGGGCATTCGGTCCGCGTGGTTCGCCCGGAGGCAGCGGCCGAGGCCGACCGGGTCACCAGCAGCACTTCCTAGCCGGAGCCGGTCGGGACGCGCTTCAGCGTCGGGTCGTCGGCGGCCCGGCCGAGAACAGCACCTTGGCCATGCTCCGCTCCCACCGGACCGGATCCAGCGCGTACTTGGCCCGGGCCTCGACGGCCATCGCATCGGTGTCGCAGATCCGCTCGCCCCGGACCATCGCCTTGAGGCCGGCGATGGCGATGTCGCGCGGGTTTTCCTTTGCCCCCTCGACGTGATCGGCCATCCGGGTATCGACCGAGCCGACGACCAGCGCGGTGACGCTGGTCTGCTGCGGTTCGAGCTCGGCCCGGGCAATGATCGACAGGAACAGCGCCGCCGACTTGGCCGGTGAGTAACCGCCCATGAACGCAGTGGGAATCGCACCGGCCACCGACAATACGTTCACTATTGCCCCGCCGCCGTTTGCCGCCAGGGCCGGCGCGAAGGCCCGGATCATCGCCAACGGCCCGAAGTAGTTGACCTCCATCTCCTGCCGGGCCATCCCCGGATCGGCAGCGAACACCAGCCGATCCCGGCCGTGCAGGCCGGCGTTGTTGATGACGACGTTGACGTCCGGACAGCGCTCGGCCGCCGCGGCGACGCTGGCCGGATCGCAGACGTCAAGGGGTACGGCCACCGCCCCAGCCTCGATCAGCTCGGCCGGCACCGCGGCCGGATCTCGCGCGCCGCAGTACACCCGGGCCGCACCCTGGGCCAGCAGCTGCTCCACGAACGCGCGGCCGATACCTCGATTGCCGCCGGTGACTATCGCGACCGATCCAGCCACCGCTGCACTCATCGAGTCTCCTTCGAGGTCCGCGACTTCACGCCGCACACTACAACTAACAGGGTGACCTGCCAAGGTCCGTTGCGAGTCGGCTATCAATCTCCCGCAGGACGTTGACCGGTAGCGCTGTGATGTTGTAGACATTCGCTCTGTTAACTGTAGTGATCGGCACCACCCACCCGTCTGCGCCGTCGGTGCGGCGAACGCGATTCGCTCCGTCCGAGGTGCCTGTTCGGCCGGACACTGGAGGTCACTCGATGCTCGAGGTCAGAGACCTGGTGTTGCGCTTCGGCGGCATCACCGCTCTGGAGGGAGTCAGCTTCACGGTCGCCGATGGCGAGATCTGCGGCCTGATCGGTCCGAACGGCGCCGGCAAGACGTCGCTGTTCAATTGCGTCACTCGGGTGTACCGGCCGACCGCCGGCAGCGTTCGCTACAACGACGCCGACCTGCTGCGGCTGCGCCGGCACCAGGTGGTCAAGGTCGGCATCGCCCGGACGTTTCAGAACCTCGCCCTGTTCCCGTCGCTGACCGTCATGCAGAACGCGATGGTCGGCGCCCACTCCCGGGCCACCCCGCGCCTGTTGCCGACGGCGATCAGCTGGCCGGGCACCCACCGCGACCGCCGCCGGCTGGAGTCCGAAGCCTGGTATCTGCTGCGCCAACTGGAACTCACCGAGGTCGCGCACCAGCCGGCCAAGGGCCTGCCCTTCGGCACGCTCAAGCGGGTCGAGCTCGCTCGCGCCCTGATGAGCCGGCCCAGCCTGCTGCTGCTGGACGAGCCGGCCGGCGGCCTGACCCACTCCGAGGTGCACGAGCTGGGCCAGCTCATCCTCGCGCTGCGCCGCGAGTTCGGCTTCAGCGCGCTGCTCGTCGAGCATCACATGGGCCTGGTGATGGGCATCTCCGACCATATGGTGGCAATGGACTTCGGCCGCACCATCGCCGACGGCCTGCCGACCGAGGTGCAGCAGTCACCCGAAGTGATCGCGGCCTACCTCGGGCGGGCGGCGTGAGCGCCCCGTCGACGAGCCAGTCGAGTTCGACCCGGGCCGAGGCGGCGCCGCTGCTCGAACTGGACGGCGTCTTCGCCGGTTACGGCAGCACCACCGTGTTACGCGATATCAACCTGCGCGTCCAGGCCGGCGAGGCGGTCGTGGTGCTCGGGGCCAACGGCGCCGGCAAGACGACCCTGATGCGCACGATCTCCGGCCTCATCCCGCACACCGGCCGCATCCGGGTCGACGGCAACCAGGTCAGCCGGGTCCGGCCGGACGCCATGCTCCGGCTCGGCATCGGCCTGGTGCCGCAGGGGCGCGGCACGTTGACCGGCATGAGCGTGCGGGACAACCTTCGGGTCGGCGCGGTCAGCCGGCGCGGGGCGCGCGCGATCGGGACCGACATCGACCGCTGGTGTGAGGTCTTCCGCCCGCTGGGACAGCGCCTCAACCAAGTTGCCGGCACGCTGTCCGGCGGCGAGCAGCAGATGCTCGCCGTCGCCCGGGCCATGATGGCTCGGCCCCGGCTGCTGCTCTGCGACGAGGTGAGCCTCGGCCTGGCCCCGCTCATCGTGCAGGGCCTGTTCGAGGTACTCGGCCAGCTCAACTCCGATCAGGGCACCGCGTTGCTGCTGGTCGAGCAGAACGCCGAACTGGCACTGCAGGTGGCGGCCCGGGTCTACCTGCTCGAGGTCGGCTCGGTCGCCGCCAGCGGTCCGGCCGCCGAGTTCCAGCACAACGATGCCATTCGCCGGGCCTACCTCGGCTACTGACGACCCACCGTCCGGACCGACGCCCGCGACCAGGAAGGCAACCATGCAGATCTTTCTCGACCGGCTCTCCTCAGGCCTGACCGCCGGATCGATCTACGTGCTGATTGCGCTGGCCCTGGTCGTCGTGTTCCGCTGCTCGGGCACGATCAACTTCGCCCAGGGTGAGTTCGCGCTGTTCACCTGCTTCGTCGCCTGGTGGCTGAGCACGAAGGGTTGGCCGCTGGCCCTGGCCCTGATCGCGTCGATGGCGGTCGGCTTCGTGATGGGCATGGTGGCTGAACGCGCCCTGATCAGACCGGTGCGCCGCCGCAGCGAGGTCGCCACGTTGATCGTCGGGCTCGGCCTGTTCACCGGCCTCAACGGCGCCGACGGCTGGATCTGGGGACCGGCCGACAAGACCTTCCCCGAGCTGCTGCCGCACTCCCCCAACGACTACATCTCCATCGCCGGATCGCGTTTGCACTACGACTCGATCGGCATCTTCGTCGGGATGCTGCTGGTCGTGCTGCTGCTGACCCTGCTGTTCAACCGGACCCCGTTCGGGCTGCAGATGCGCGCGGTCGCGACCAACGCCGAGTCGGCCGCGCTGTCCGGGGTCAAGGTCGGCCGGGTGCTCAGCGTCAGCTGGGGAATCTCGGCCGCGATCGGCTCGTTCGCCGGGGTGTTGCTGGTGCCGGTGCTGCCGCCCAACCAGCTCGACCTCAGCAGCTTCTTCTCGATCCTGATCTTCGCCTCGGCGGCCGCACTGTTCGGCGGCCTGGACAGCGTCAAGGGCGCCGTCGTCGGCGGCCTGGGGCTGGGCGTGGTCGAGTCGATGCTCAACGGCTACGGCACCTTCCTCGGCGGCTCGCTGCAGCTCACGCTCGCCCTGTTCATCATCGTCGTTGTCCTCGTCTTCAAGCCGACCGGCGTCTTCGGCGCCCGACGAATCGAGCGCGTATGACCGCCACGTCAGTCAACGGCGAGTCCTTCGACCGGGGCCGTCCCGACGATGCCGAACTGGTCGCAGCCCGGGAGTCGGCCGGGGCGCCGCGGCCGGCCCACCCGACGCACCGGGGGCGCCGGCCCTGGGTGATCGAGCGCGGTTCGGTGCCCCACCTGAGCCTGCTGCTGATCGGCCTGGTGCTCTCGGCCGCGGTCATCCTGTGGGGCTCGGGGCTCGGGCGCTTCGATCAGGGCCAGTTGACCCGGGTGATCATCTACGCCATCGCGATCGCCGGGCTCAACATCGCGACCGGCTACACCGGGCTGGTCTCGGTCGGGCACTCGGCCTTCTTCGGCCTCGGGGCCTACACCACCGGGATCCTTGTCGTCCAGGCCCACTGGCGGGCTGAGGCCACCATCCCGGTGGCGGTGGTGGTCTGCTTCGTCGTCGGTCTGATCGTCGGCCTGCCGGCTCTGCGAATCCGGGGCCTGTACCTGGCGATCGCCACGCTGGCCTTCGGGGTGGCCTTTCCCGAGGTGGTCGCCCGCTTCGCCTCGTTGACCGGCGGTGCCTCCGGGCTGACCATTCGCCGGACCATGCTCCGGCCGCCGAACTGGACCGGTTTCACGCTGGGCCAGAAGGGCGAGTGGCTCTACTGGCTGTCGGTGGCGATCCTGGTCCTGGTCATGTTCGTGGTGCACAACCTGGTGCGCAGCCGCTACGGCCTGGCCCTGATGGCCTCCCGGGACAACGAGATCGCGGCCGCGTCGTCCGGGGTGAACCTGGCCGTGGTCAAGACCGTGGCTTTCGGCGTGTCCGGCGCCCTCACCGGCGTCGGCGGATGCCTGTTCGCGATGTATCTGGGCAGCCTGGTGGCCAACGATTCGTTCACCCTGCTCAACGCCATCGCGCTGCTGACCGGGCTGGTCATCGGCGGCGAGGGAACCCGGTTCGGACCGCTGCTCGGCGGTCTGGCCGTGGTCTACATCCCTTACTACAGCTCCAATATCGGGCAGGGCGAGTCGGCGGCAGTGATCTTCGGCGCCGCCCTGATCGTGATCGTCTTTCTCGCGCCCGAGGGCGTGGCCGGGGCCGTCATGCGGCTGATCGGGCACGTCCTGCGGGTCATCCCTCGCACGCCCAAGCCGTACCAGCCGGAACGATCGGCCGCACCGTCGGCCGAGCTTCCCTAGACGGACCGGTCCGAACGGGCGGACCGGTCCGGTACCACCACCGCACGAGCAGCTACCTCTCCAAGAAGGGCTCACAGTGTCGAACACGAAGAGAACCATCCAATCCCGCCTCGGGATCGCGCTCACCGGCGCCCTAGTCCTGACCTTCGGGCTGAGCGCATGCTCCTCCTCCGGGAAGTCGAACGCCTCCGACACCGCCAGCGCCGGCGGGGGTAGCGGTTCCTCCAGTACCGGCGCCAGCTCCGGCTTCCAGGTCGACACCTCCAACTGCGAGGACCCGGCGGCGGCCACCAAGAAGGTGACCGGAACCTGGAAGATCGGCTACAGCCTGCCGTTGTCCGGTCCGGTGGCCGGCGTGGTCGAGTACTACCTGGAAGGCTGGAAGGCCCGGATCAACGACTTCAACAACTCCGGCGGGGCGAACGGCGTCAAGATCGACATCTCCTACAAGGACGACCAGTTCACTCCGGACAAGGCCAAGGCCAACGCCACCCAGTTCCTGCAGAGCGATCACGTCAACTCGCTGATCACCTTCGGCAGCGGCGGCGTGGGGGCGATGGCCGACGACCAGAACGCCGCCTGCGTGCCGCTGCTGTACCCGAGCAGTTCGGTCCAGAAGTACCGCGACATCAAGCAGTACCCGTGGACGCTGCAGTTCCTGCCGGCCGGTGACGCCGAGGCTCGCTACGACGTGAAGTACATCCAGACCAAGTTCCCGAACGGGGCCACCATCGGGGTCGCGGAGAACCAGACCGCGTCCGGGGTCGGCGAGTACCAGGCCTTCGCCAATGCGGCCAAGGGAACCAACCTCAAGATCGCCGTGGTGGCCGACGAGACCGACCCGAACGCCGCCGCCACGAAGCTGGCCGCGGCCAAGGTGGACGTGGTCTACAACGCCGGGATCAGCACCGACTGTGGGCCGCTGGTGACCGCGATGTCACGCATCGGCTTCAGCCCCAAGTTCACCCTGAATCCCGACAACTGCGCCGACACCACCGCCTACCTGCAGGCCGGCCAGGCCGCCGACGGCAACGTGTTGCCGTCCTACCTCAAGAGCCCGACCGACCCGTCGCTGGCCTCCGACCCCGGGGTCAAGACCTACCTGTCCCAGGTGACCACCAGCAACAAGGACAACGCGATCGCGGTGGCCGGTTGGGTCGCGGCCGACCTGACGGTCAACACCCTGAAGCAGGCGGCCAGCTCGCCCAGCGGGCTCACCGAGGTCAGCGTGCTGCAAGCGGCGCGGGACCAGAACTACGCCTCGCCGATGCTGGTCAACGGCATCACCTGGCAGAGCACCCCGACCCAGCTGATCGGCTTCAGCGGCTTCCAGACCCTGGTCTGGAACGCGGCCGCCAAGACGTTCAAGGTCGACGGTCCGATCATCTCGGTCGGCAGCGGCTGATCCTGAACTCCGCCGGCCCCGGCGCGCGCAGGCGGTCGGGGCCGGCGGCACCATCGCCAGTTGGCATCGGGCGTATCGCAGAGAGGTCAACACATGCCGGCCCGCAAGATGCATCCGCAGTCCCGGATCGACGACTACGTCGGCCGGGGCTGGTGGACCGGGGAGACCGTCCAGCAGCTGTTCGCCGATCGGGTGGCCGAGTTCGGTGACGAGCTGGCCGCGGTCGATCCGGCCAACAAGGCCGAGTTGGTCGACCTGCCCGCGCAGCGAGCGAGCTGGCACGAACTCGATGCGCAGGCCGATCGACTGGCCGCCGTGCTGCGCGCGCACGGCATCGGTGAGGGCGACGTGCTGGCGGTACAGCTGCCCAACACGGTTGAACTCATCGTCGCCTACCTGGCCGGCTGGCGGGTGCGAGCCATCGTCTCCCCGCTGCCGGTCCAGTACCGCCACCACGAGATCGTCGAGCTCGGCCGGATCGGTCGGCCGGCCGCGTTGCTCACCGCCGACCGGATCGGGCAGCGCTCGGTGGCGGCCGAGATCGTCGCGGCGCGAGCCGATCTGCCCTCGCTGCAGACGGTGCTGTACTACGGCCCGAGCCCGGTGCCGGGCGCGGTCCGGCTGCAGGACGCCCTGGCCGAGGTCGGTGCCGAGCAACTGCAGGAGCTGCACGACTACGTCGACGCCCATCCGGTCGATCCGAACGACTGCATCACCATCTGCTGGACCTCAGGCACTGAGAGCCGGCCCAAGGGGGTGCCCCGGGCCCACTACGAGTGGCTGGTGATGAGCTGGGACACCGTCTATTCGCCGCAGCTCGACCATGCCGCCCGCATCCTGAATCCGTTCCCGATGGTCAACATGGCCGGCATCAACGGGATGTTCCTGCCCTGGCTGCGGGTCGGCTGCGTGCTGGTTCAGCACCAGCCTTTCGATCTCAGAGTTTTCCTGCACCAGATCGCCGATGAACGCATCACCTATACCGTGGCGCCGCCGGCCCTGCTGGCGCTGCTGCTGCAGCGGGAGGACCTGCTGACCGGGGCCGACATCTCCAGCCTGCGCCAGATCGGCTCGGGCTCGGTCCCGCTGCAGGAATGGATGGTTCGCGGCTGGCACGAGCGCTACGGCATCGCCATCATCAACTACTTCGGTTCCAACGAGGGAATCTCGCTGATGACCGACGTCAAGTTGATGACCGATCCGGCCCAGCGGGCACGGTTCTTCCCGCGCTACGGCGGTGATCGCCGGTGGAGCTTCCCGGCCGCGCAGCGGACCACCATCAAGCTGGTCGACCCGGTGACCGGCTCCGAGATCGATGAGCCGGGACGGCCGGGTGAGCTTCGGCTCAAGGGTCCGAGCCTGTTCGCCGGTTACCTCGACGCCGCCAACGTCGCCAGCCCGTTCGACGAGGACGGGTTCCTCAAGACCGGCGACATCTTCGTCATCGACGGCCCGGAGAACCAGTTCCTGCGCTACGTAGACCGGGCCAAGGACATCGTCATCCGCGGCGGTATGAACATCGCTCCGGCCGAACTGGAAACCCTCATCGCCGCCCATCCGGCCGTGGCCGAGGTGGCCGTGGTGGGCTTTCCGGACGAGGTCATGGGGGAACGGGTCTGCGCGGTCGTGGCCCTCACCCCGGGGGCCGGCCTGACCCTCGACGAGCTGGGTGACTACCTGCGCCAGCAGCAGATTGCCAGCTACAAGATTCCCGAGCGACTGGAGATCGTGGCCGCGCTGCCCCGTAACCCGGTCGGCAAGGTGCTCAAACGACAGCTACGCCAGGACGTGGTGTCCGGTGTCTCAGTTCCGAGCGAGGAGAAACCATGAATGCCGATGACGAAGCCGCGGTAGCGGTGGTCCGCGACATCCTCGATTCCTGGTCGGCCCAGGACTGGGCGCGGGTGGAAGCACGCTTCGCCCCCGACGGCGTGTTGCACAGCGTGATGAGCGAACCGGTGGTCGGCCGGGCGGCCTTCGCCGAACGGCTGCGCGTGCTGGCGGTCGGACTCGAGCGCATCCAGCTGCATATCAAGGCCATCGGCGTCATCGACGGACGGGTCTTCGTCGAGCGGGTCGATGATTTCGACACCAACGGCCACCACGGCGAAGTTCCGGTGGTCGGCGTGCTCCGGGTGGCCGACGGCATGGTCACCGAGTGGTTGGAGTACTACGACCGGGCCACCCTGCTGCGCGGTATGGGAATCGAGCCGGGCCAGGACTTTGCTCACTGATCCGGCGGGGTCGGGGCTGGACTCGGCCGGCTCGATCCTGGCCCGCTCGCTGAGCCGGGCCGGTGACCGCATCGCCTTACGTGCTCGTTCCGAGGTCCGGACCCACCGCGAGGTCCTCGAGCACGCCAGCCGCTTCGCCAACGCGCTGGCCGGCCGCGGGCTGCGGCCCGGCGATCATGTCGCGCTCATGCTGGCCGACCGGGTGGAGTCGGTCGAGGCCTACGTCGGCTGCCTGATCGGTGGCTTCACCGCGATCCATGTCAACGATCGGCTGGCTCCGGCCGAGCTGAGCGCGGTGCTGGCCGATGCCGAGGCCCGGGCCTTCGTCTACACCGATCATGTCGGGGACAAGGTCGACGGGTTGGACGTGCTGGCTGAGATCGGCACCGTGATCGGGATCGGCTCGCCGGCTGCGGCCGGGCACGCCCGGTGGTCGAAGCTGCTCGAACAGTCCCGACCGGTGCTGCCGGCACCAGCGCGAGGCCCGGACGATCTGACCATTGTCGGCTACACCAGCGGCACCACCGGGCAGGCCAAGGGCGTGATGCACACCGAGCGGTCGATGTCGCGAATCCTGCGGCACATGCCGGTGCACTTCGACTTCCGCCCGCGCAGCCGGTGTGCCTTCACCGGCACCCTCTCCTTCGTGGCCGGAATCTGGGGCGTCCTGCTGCCACAGCTCTACCTCGGCGGTGAGATCTCCTTCATGGCCGGCCTGGACGCCGAGGAGTGGGTGCACCGCATGGTCGGCGAGGGCAGCACGACCACCTACGTGCCGACGCCCCTGGCTGATGACTTCATGGCCGAGGTGCAGCGCCGTCCGGAGGTCTTGTCGACCCTGCGCTCGGTGCTGCACTCGGGCTCGAAGCTGCCGCCGGTCACGCTGCAGGCCCTGGTCGGAGCGGTCGGAGCCCGGATGCGCGAGTGTTACGGCATGACCGAGACCGGGGCCCCGGTCACCACCACCGAGGCCGAGGACTGGCTGCCGAGCTGCCCGGCCGAGGACATCTATGCCAGCGCCGGCCGGGCGATGCACTTGGCCGAGATCCGGATCCTCGACAGCGACGCCAGCGTGCTGCCGCCCGGCGCCACCGGTGAGATCGCGGTCCGCTCGGACACCCAGTTCGCCGGCTACTACCGCCGACCCGAGCTGACGGCCGAGACGATCCAGGACGGCTGGTTGCGGACCGGCGACATCGGTCACCTCGATCCGGCCGGCTACCTCTACGTCACCGATCGGGCCAAGGACATGATCGTGTCGGGCGGTATGAACGTCTATCCGGCCGAGGTGGAGTCGGCGCTGGCCGGGTTGCCGGGTCTGGCGGAGATTGCCGTCATCGGCGTGCCGCACGAGCGGTGGGGCGAGACCGTGGTGGCGGTCGCGGTGCGCAGCGGGGCCGGCCTGACCGAGAGCGCCGTGATCGAGGCGGCGCGATCGCGAATCGCCTCGTACAAGAAGCCGACCCAGGTCCGCTTCGTCGACGAGCTGCCCCGCACGGCCAGCCTCAAGGTTGACAAGCCGGCGTTACGGCGGCGCTGGGACGAACTGGCCTAGTGCGGCCCGGTTGCGCTCAGCTTGCGCGGCGGTCGCGGGAACAGCCCGCTGGTCCGGGCCACGTAGGCCGCGTACTCGGGCCCACGGGAGCGGGCCATCCGCCGTTCCAGTAATGCCTTGCCGCTCTTGGCGATCAGCATCCGGGTCATCAACACGGGGGCGACGACGGTGGCCAGCCCGACCCAGGCCCCGAGGGCGACGATCCAGAAGGCGAACATGACGCAGATATCGCCGAAGTAGTTGGGATGCCGGGTCCAGGCCCACAGGCCGCGATCCATGATCTTGCCGTGGTTGGCC
>Ga0187809_10000263_pt1 | contig 31269 bp, 22 predicted proteins | sample NC_wetland_sal_i_8_FD_132415 | JGI IMG/M metagenome (GOLD analysis project Ga0187809, IMG submission 132415) | Wetland sediment microbial communities from Neuse River Estuary, North Carolina, USA - ASW_4 | ecosystem: Environmental > Aquatic > Freshwater > Wetlands > Sediment | place: USA: North... | reverse complement strand
GGGGGGGGGGGGGGGGGGGGGGGGGGACGTGTCCGGCATGCGCATGACGTGGTCGGCAGCCATGTCGGCCTGGCGTTCGGCGGGGTCGTCGCCGTCGCCGATCCTCGCGTTTCCGTGCGCCGACTTGGCCTGGACCTGCCGCTGGCCGAGGCTGGTCCCGGCGGCGCGCTGGACGGTCGGTGCGGTCGACGCCGCGCCGGTGCCGTCGTGCTTCTCCTCGACCGCCTTGGGTCGGGCGTCGCTATCTGGCTTCTTCTCGGCGTCGGCTGACGCCACGTCGGCGGCCATGGCGGTCAGTTAATTTGGCCTGGCTGGCGCTCGAACAGCACGTAGACGCGGACGGGAGCACCGGTGCCGGGGACGAAGTCGAAGTCTTGGGTCGTTGCCGCGGACAAATTGAGCGCGGAAAGGACGCGGCTGATGTGGTCCTGCGATTGCGCCTTGCGTTCGCCGGACAGGGCGTAGTACGTCCAGACGACGCCAGACACCGCCACGGGCGTCGCGATCCCTTTCTGCCGCTTGTCCAGCTCCGACCTCAGTTCGGAGGCCGGAGGCGTGAGACCGCCTGCGACATCCACGGAGGCCAGCAGGGAAACGGCGGTGCCGGCTCCCGCGACGGCGGCCAGGTCCGGCTGGTCGCGGATGGCGGCGGCCAGGTCTTTGTTGTCCGTCGCGTCGACCGTGAAGACGTCGACCCGGTCGGGTCGATAGGTGATCAGGAAGATGCTGCCGTCGGTGCCGCCCAGCATCTGAGTGGCGGGCGGTGTGCCCACCAGGTCCACCCGGCCCTTCGGATCGGGCGTCGCCGCCGGGGCGCTGGCGTCGATCAGCGCCTGAGCCCGGCCCACCCCCGCCGGTATGTCGGATGCGCCGGGAGCCGAAGCGTAGCCCGCGCTGTATATGACCTTCCCGCCCCCGGCCGCACTGTACTGGCCTTGCCAGGCCGACGGTGTGGTGAGCAACGTCGCCGCTCCGGCCTCGAAGTCAAGGGCTACTCCACCGGGAGGCTGCCACTGAATATCCGCACCGCTCGAATCGAACAGCTCGCCAGTCATCGTCATGGCCTCTTCGACGGTTTTCGCATAAGCGACCCAGGCTGCGACCTTGCTCGTGCCCGGCTGCGTCGGCGCGACGGTCCCCTCGCAGTCTTCGCGCCTCCGGCGCCGGAACAGCACCCAGTCGGTGATGGGCCGGACCCGCGACGGCTGCGCCGGAGCCGGCGGGAACAGTTCGCCGTAACCGCGCTCGACGTACGTGGCGTCCTCGGGGTACAAGCCGGACAGCAGCTGCAGGGCCGAGATGGCCGCCTCGCGATGCGGGTCACCGGGCTGGTTGATCGAGGTCTCCTGCGCGGCGTCCAGGGCCACGATCGCCTCGTATCCGACCGGCGGCGGCGACGCCTGCCTGCCGATGCCGCCCAGGGCCAGCGTGAAAGCATTCTGGATCACCGTGTCCTTGGTCAGATACTGGCCCTGGTCCGAGGTTTTCAGCAGGACGGACCCGGTGGCCTGGATAGGGTCGCCGTGCCAGCCGACACTCGTGATCCACGTGGTCTGGTCGTCGCTGAGCGCGATCACGTTGTTGAGGCCAAGCTGAGCGTGGTGTAGCACCATCGGCAGAGTGAATGATGTTGACCAGGGATACGTGTACGTGCCGGAGCTTATTGAGGCTTGCGCGAATCCGGTGACGCTGATCGCTACCTCGAGGCCGGTATCGCCCACTCGGCCCCAGAGACGCTTCAGCTGGCCGTCCGCGGAGAACTTGACCGACAGCGTTTCCCCGGCCACCACGATCAGGTCGAACCCGAGATGGAAGGCCGCGTAGCCGCTGTCCGCCATCGTGAACGGGTCGAGGGTTACCCAGCCTGAAATCCCTGCCGCAATCACGTCGCCGCTCGCGTCCGTCACGTTGATCACGGCGGCCGGTCCCGCGGTGCGCTGAACGATCCCGCGCCTGACCACCAGGTGGCCGACGTCCCGCAGCAACCCCGCCGCAGGGACGGCGGAGCCGAAACCCAGCTTGTGCAGTGCGGCGAGGGTCTCGGCCAGGCCCGCTTCGGAACGCCCCAGGCGGCCGATCAGCCCGGCCATGTCCCCCAGGCCCGCCGGCGGGGATCCGGCGACAGCGGCGCGGACGGTGAGGCCGCCGTCGGGAGTGACCCGGCCGACGCCCTGCATGAGCAGCCGGTTCAGGTCCGCCACGGTCTCGGTCGCGGACGTGGTGCTGCTGGCGTTGGGCCCGACCGCCAGGTCGACGGCGAACCCGTAGTCGGATTGGGTCGTGTCGGTCTCCAGCAGCCCGTCGGGCACCAGGATGTCGACCAGCTCCTGGTTGGTGCGGTTGATCAGCCCGTTGATCAGCGAGATGCGGTTCATGTGCTGCGCGCGCTCGAGCTCGTGGGCGATCTGATCCCGGCGCACGGCGCAGAATCGCAGGTCTACGCCGCCGCCGAGCAATCCTTGCACCTGCGTGCGCAAGGCGGCACCGGATGCGATGGTCACCGGCAGGTACCCCGCCGACGGCAGTTCCACGATCCCACGGTCGAGCAGGACCTGGGTCGAGGACGGCGTCAGCTGGCCGAGGCCGGCCAGCTGACACTGGAACTGCAGAACCTGGGCCAGGAATACCGGCCACGGACGCAGTTCGGTCCGTCCGGCCCAGTAGGCCCACGGCGGGGCCTGGATGCGTTCGCGGCGGGCCGTCCACTCATCGAGCAAGGTCACCGCCTTGCCGTCCCAGCCCAGGACGGCGATCGGCACGGCATCGCCGGCGGTCGCCGGGGTCGCTCCCGCGCACCACACGTTGGTGCCCAGGCCGCGGGCGGAGAGCAGCGAGCCGCCCTGATCCCATTCATCGGCGAAGAACGCCGACGCGACCTGTGACCGGAGGTGGACTTCGGGCCTGGTCACGCCGGACAGCCCGGGGAGCTGGTGCTGAAGCTTCAGGGGCAGCAGCGAGAGCGCCACCCCGTCAACGACGTACGGGCGATCGGTGGCGCTCACGCAGGCGTCGTCGCAGATACGCCCGAAGACCTCGCTCTGGCCGCACAATCCCTGGGCCTGGGACACGCATACGAGGTACAGCTCGGTGCCGCCGACCACCGGCGTGCTTCCCCCGGCAGAGGCGGTGGCCGGTGCACAGGGGCCGAATCCGGCCGAAGACGTGGCGGCTTGCGGTGCGGCCACGCCGGTCTGCGGCTGGGACGCGGTGATCAGGTCGGCGACTTGGGCGTTCACCGCGTCGGGCAGGTAGATCAGCCGTCCCTTGGGGTCGACCGCCAGGCCTGGGCTCAGCGAAAGCTGGGTGTCCTGCCACGTCAGGTCGAGGCCGTAAACCAGCCCCGGCCCGCCTGCCTGGTTGCTGTAGTCGGCGTAAGCCCGCTGACCCTGCCGCTCGAGGTTCAGGTCATCGGCACGCAGGAACCTGCCGTCGTAGTAATTGAGCCCGATAAGAGGGGCGGACGCCGGCACGAAGACGATGCCGCCGCCGCCGTTGCTGAGCGTGACCGTGGTCGCCGCGCCGATGGGGGAAGCGGAGGAAGAACCGTTGGCCGTCATTGGGCCCCTCCTAGAGTGAGCATCTCGAGGACGTCGTGGCCGTTGGCACCGGATCCAGGCGGATCTCCGACCCAGCCGGCCAACGGCACGGGCTGGCCGACGTTCGGGGCGTCCGCCCGCTCGACGAGGCCGAGCAGCGGCGTGGGGCCGGTACCGCTCAGGGTCAGCCGGTAACTGAGGTCGGCGGTGGGCGGAGCAGGCAGGTCGAAGGTCACCGTGGCCGGCGCCGGCGGAGTTCCGGGTTGAGCGCGGGTCACGACCGGGTCCACCGCCAAGGGGTCGCTCCAACCCTGCGTGCTGGCCGCGCGGTCGAACGAGCGGAGTTCCAGCGCTTGCGGCACCGTGCCGTCGACCACGTTCTGGGTGAACTCGATCGTCACGTGACCGCCCGTCAGCCGGATACGCGCGACCCGCGGGCCTCCGGCGTCAGGCGCGGGTGTCCGGCCGACTCGTCCGGCCAGGACCTCGCCGATGAGTTCCTCGATGACCCAGGTCGGCAGGTGCGTCCGCCGGACCGACAGGTCGGGCTGAGCGGTGAGGTGCCACGTCCCGCCGTCCGCCTTGGCCAGCACGATATCCGGCAGGTCGGCCAGCAGGACCTCACCGGGCTCGTCCTCGGGGAACAGCCGGGTCCGCTCGGACGGCTGCGGGACCAGGCCGGGTGGGCCGATGGCCGCCGCGGCATCGGCGGCCACCGCCCGGAACGCCGAGAGCCAGTCCTGGGGTGGGCAGGGCAAGCCGGACGGCACAACGCCGGCGCGGACCAGGGCCCGGAGCTCGGCGAAGCTCTGATCCCGGCCATCATCCGGCGGCCGCCAGGTGCCGGCCGCCTTGGCGCAGATGCCCTCGGTGCGCTGGTAGGGGCGCAGATCGAGCTGCGCGATCTCGATCACCCGGGAGTAGGCTACCGAGTCGGTGGCGGGGCCGCAGGTCGCGCTCACCGAGGGCACCGGCCGTGACAGGCAGGCGGCGTGCGTCAGCACCAGTTGGGCGCTGAAGCTGTACGTGTCCGGGCCGCCGTCCGGCGTGAAGCCGTGGTTGGTCATCTGGTCGACGAGCCACTCATGCACGTCGAGGCACATGTCGGCGCTGGAGGCGACCTCGCGGCCGAGACCATCGACCGCCAGGCCCGGCCGGACCCTGAGCTGGCCCGAATCGGAGTCGATGACCACCCCGTAACCCCATACCACGCCCTTGCCGTGCTGCCAGGCCTGATGCAGCTGGAGCTTTCCGCGGGGGTTGCCGGCCAGTACCTCGAAATCCGAGACGCCGAGCAGCATGCCGTAGTGCACGGCCAGGGAGGTGTACGGGTCGGCGGCCAGCGAGGCCGCCAGCGGGGAATCGGCAGGGTTGCTCATGGCGTGTCTCTCACAGGTCCCCGCGCACCACGGCGAGCACCCGCTGATCCGCGTCGGCGGCGTGCCGGGCGGCATCGGCCTCCCGGCTCGCCTGCTGCTTGGCCGCCGCCTGCTGCAGCGTGCTGATCCTGGCTTGCTCGGTGAGTGCTTCGGCATAGGCGGTTTCCGCGGCGTCCAGGCTCGCCAGCAGCGCCGTGATGTCCAGCGCGGCCAGTTCCGCGATCTGGGCCTGGGCTCCGAACGTCGCGATGGCCAGCGTGATGGCGTCCGGCGGCAGCGACAGGTCCAAGTCGGTCATCTGCTGTTTGAAATTCGGCGTGCGAGCGGTATCCGCCGCGGTCAGCGCCGTGGCCGCCGCGGCCGCCGCGTCGCGCTGGGCCTTGACCGTGTCGTCTTTGGCCGGGTCGTAGCCCGGGTCCACGGCCGCCTTCGGCCCGGTGACGGCGTCGAGGGCAGCAGCCGCGGCGATGGAGGCCACCGCGGCGTCGTGGAAAGCCTTGTCGGCCGCTGCCGCGCCGGAGTCGGTCGCGGCCGTAGCCCGGTCGCTGATGTCGGCGGACACCGCGGGTGAGAAGGCGGCGGTCCCGATGGTCTGCTGCAGCGCCTGCCGGGCAGCCGTGAGGCCGCCGGGACCGCCGACGGCCCAGCGGCTCGCCGTCGCGCGCGCCTCGTCGTATTGCGGCGCTGCGGCGGCGAGAGCGGCGGCGTTCGGGCCGCCGAGTTGTGTGACGGCCAATCCCGCCAGTTTCGCCCGGGTCACCGCGCCCTGCTCGTCGGCGATGATCGCCTGGACGTGGTCGTACCTCGAGCGCAGGACATCCACCACGTTCGCCCCGCCGACCAGCTTGGCCAGCGCGTCGCTCGCGTCGGTCACCAGCGCCTTGACCTCGTCACTGCCCGCTTCCTGCACGGCCCCGGCGACCGTGGTGGTCAGTGTCGTGCGGTCGTTCGCCGCGGCGGCGTCCTGCTGCTGGGCAGTGCCGTGATCGGAGTTCGCCTGGGCCAGGGCACCCTGCAGCGCGGCGATCTGGCCCGCCAGTGCCTGCGACTGCTGGGTCAGGCCGGCTAGCTGGTCCTGATCGGCGGCGAGCTGGATCTGTGCGTCTCGCTGCTGGCCCAGGTTGCCGTAGAGCTGCAGCTCGATCGCGTGCTGGTCAGCCTCCATGGTCGCGGCCGCCAGCTGCTGATGCAGCACCGCGGCCTGGGCTCCCAGCTGGGTGAGGGCCGCCTGGCCGGCCGTGACCGCTTGCTGTGCCGTGGACTGGCCGTCCGTGACCTGCTTACTGGTCGCCGTGGCCGCGTCGATGGCAGCCTGCAGCTGAGCGGCCTGCTCCTTACGGACCTCTGTCAGGGTGAGGGTCTGGGTCATCGTGGTTCTCCCTTCCCGATCGGGGGATCGGCCAGGTAGCCCGGCGGGAGACCGGGGAATGCCTGACCCGCCTTAGCGAATTCGCGGCGAATCGCGTGCACGAGGTGGCCGGTGGTGATCGCGGCGGCCTCCGGTGACGAGGACCCGTCACCGGCCCGGCCGCCGGCGAGGGCGAGGAACCCGGCCGCGACCGCGGCGTTGCGGATCAGCGCACCGGGCAGTTCGTAGAGCGCGGCGAGCTCGGCGAGCGGGACGTCCGCGTCCAGCGGCGCCCACCCGGGCAGGTGCAACCGCCACAGCCGCAGCCGCTGGCCCGCATCGGGCGGGTCGAACGGCACGATGAACTCGATCCGCCGCCCGAAGGCCGAGTCGATGTTCTGGCGCAGGTTCGAGGCCAGGACGGCGATGCCGTCGAAGCGTTCCAGCCGGGACAGCAGATAGGCGGTCTCCAGGTTCGCGTAGCGGTCCCGGGCGTCCCCGACCTCGGTGCGCTTGCCGAACAGGGCGTCGGCTTCGTCGAAGAACAACGCGGCGTCGCCCCGTTCGGCCGCGTCGAACATCGCCGCGAGGTTCTTCTCGGTCTCGCCGATCCATTTCGACACGAGACGCGCGAGATCAATGACGAGCAGGTCGCGGCCGAGTTCGGCGGCTACCACCTCGGCGGCTAGCGTCTTGCCCGTCCCGGGAGGGCCGGTGAACAGGAGCCGCAATCCTCTGCTGCCGCGACGTCCGGCGGCCAGCCCCCAGGTGTCCAGCAGATCCTGAGCACGTGCCCGTTCCACGGCCTCCCGCAGCTGCAGCTGGCGATCCGCGGGCAGCACCAGGTCATCCCAGGTGGCCTGCGGATGAACCAGCACCGCGCCGACCGGGACGGTGCCGGCGGTCCGGGTGTCGACCGTGCAGACGAACTCGCGCCGTAGCTCATCGGCCGTGAGCGGGCCGGCCAGGGCGGCCCGGGCCCGCAGGTCCCGCGCGGCCATCGCGACATCCCGCGGCTCGACCGACGCGGTCCCGGCGCACGTGCCGTTGACGGACAGCTCCGGAACGGCGACGCGCACGGCCATCGTCCGGTCCAGCCGGTTGAGCGGGCCTCCCGGCATCGTCATCAGCGGCCGGGGCCAGGTGGTGACATCCGCCGTGCGTACGGCCATGACCAGCGGCATCGGAAGGTCCGGCACCAGCAGTTCCAGGCCGTGGGCCCGGTCCCCGGCCTCCCACAGCACCGGGACCACGTCGCGGACGACCGCCAGCAACAGCACGGCCGCCACCAGGGACTCCCCCAGGGCGTCCACTCGCAGCACGACCGGCAGCGACCCGGTGCCGCGGACGAGTGCCACCAGCCGCCCGGCCAACGCCGCGGGGCGATGACCTGTGATGAGCAGTGTCACGCAGGCCCGTTCGGCCAAAGCCTTGACCGCACCACGTACGGCGGGACGTTCCCGCCATCCGTCCAGACCCCAGTGCGGCGCGGGGCGCGGATCGACCTGCGCTCCTTCCGGCCAGCTGCCCAGGCCGGTGAGCGCCTCCCACAGATGCGGGGCAGGCCGCAGGGTGCGCTCGGGGGCCGGCCCACCGCCCTCGATGATCAGCGCGCCGTAGCGCAGCAGCACGCTGGCGTTCAGGGCGTCGCGCAACTGGGCCCTCGAGGTCAGTCCGGCGAGGCAGCCCCGCTCCGCGAGCGTCGCCGCCAGCCCCAGCGTGGCCCACGGCCTGCCTTCGGGGTGGAGGCCGCGGAGGATGGCCGCTACCCCTTCATGACAGTGGCCGACCAGGGACAACACGAGCAGATCCCGTTCTGCCGCTCCGAGGCCCAGCGCCTTGATCAGCCGGTCAATGGGCTGAAGATCGCCCTGCGGCAGGCCGATGACCCCGCCATCGGCCGCCGGGGGGCCCGGATCGGGGGCCAGCGACCGCAAGAACCGCGCGGCCTGCTCGTCGCCGACGGCCTCCAGGGCCCGGCCCAGCCGGCTCACCATCGCCTCGAGCGCAGCGTCGATCCGGGGCGGGGTTACCCGCGCATCGGCCGGCGGCGGCATCAAGCCCAGCTCAGACATAGCGGAATCGCACCACGCATCCCAGCCAGGCCAGGTAGCCCGGGTCGAGGTCGAGACCCGCCCGGCGGACCTCGACGCTGACTTCGTCGAGCCTGAGGTCAACGTCGATCCAGCCGGGGTCGGCCTGGATGACGGCATGCCGACGGCACACGCTGAGCAGCAACGCCGGATCACCGCGGCCGGGCTCGAGGGCGGGCAGGCGCTTCCGCAAGGCGGCCACGACCGAGCCGGCGGCCAGCTCGATCCGCTCGCTGGCCGGCGGCTCCGGTGGCCGGGGCGCCTGGGAGCCGGGGCCGAGCCCGCAGAAGGCGAGCAGGGCGGGATCACGCACGTCGGCCGGCTCGGCGCCGGGTGCCGCCCTGGCCAGGAGCCGGCGGCCGAGTTCGTGCAGCACCGGGCGGAGCCCGACGCCGTACTCACCCGGTTCCGCGGTCACGGAGGCAGGGATATCGAGCTCCGCGACGACCGGAAGCAGGAAGAGCAGGCCGCCCCAGGATGTGGCGGCCGCCGTGCTCGGCGGAACCGGCGCGGCACCGCCATCGCTGAGCGGGGGAGCCTGCGCCTTGACGCCCGGCGTCCCGGCGCCCGGCCGGGGCGAGAGGGGTTCGGGGCGCAGTGACTGCGGCCGGATCGCTGACCGGGCCGGCGCTGCGGTAGCTCCGCCCGGCGGGTGACCTGGCGCGGGCGCCGCGTCCGGCGTGGCGGGCTGCGGTCCGGGCTCGTGTGCGGTGGCGCTCAGCAGGGCGCGCGCCGTCGTGGAGACTGCTATCCACGCGCCGGGGTGCACCGCCATCGCCGGCTCCACTTCGAGCAGCGCGAGCGCGGCCAGCGACTCGGCCAGCGACTCGGCCAGCGGGCCCGGCTGGACCGGTGACCGGGAGGCGGCGGCGGGCCCGGGGGCGGTGGCGTTCCCCGGGTCGGTGGCGTTCCCCGAAGCGGCGGGCCCGGGGGCGGTGGCAGGCCCGGAACCGTGCGGGCGGGCCGGGCCGGCCAGCCGGGCGACGGGCAGGCGCAGGGCGGATACGACGATGTCCGACCGCTCGTGCAGCAGGGTCACCAGGCGGTCGGCGAGGGCCGCGTTGGCGGCGGCGTCCTGGCCGGGCGACGGGCGCGAGCGCATGGTCCCTCCGGCGGCCAGCCAGGCGCGCCGGGCATATTCGGTCAGCGCATCCGGACCTACGTATTCGATGAACCGGCCGAGCTGTCCGGCGCGGGCCGCGGCCATGACCAGAGCGACCAGCGTGCCGGGCCATTCGCCGACCGCCGCGGCGACGGTGTGCGAGACGGCCTCGGCGTCCGGCCAGTTCTCGCCGGCCCACAAGCCGAGCAACTGCCAGGCCCAGAGCCGCTCACGGTCGCCGGTCAGCACCGAGGCGATCAGATCCGCCTGGGCGTGGGCCCGGCTGGCGAACCGCACTACGTTGCCATCGGGGATCGTGGTGGCGTGAACCGCACGACCGATGGCCTTCGCCCACTCCGAGATCAGCTCGGCATCGGCGGAGTCCCACCGCACGCGATGGGTGGGAACGACAAGACGCCGGATGCACACCTCGGCCGGGTGGCTGCCGGGGAGGTCCGTGAGCGCATCTTCGAGCGGGCCGTCACAAAGCTCCCGGATCAGGCCGTCGAGCCTGGCGCGGTCGGCTTCCCGCAGCTCGGCATCGACCCGCCAGCCCACGTCGAGCCGGCCGATCGTGATCCCGGGCGAGGTCGTTCCCGCGTTCATGGGTCGACCACCGTGTTCCGGGCCAGCCGGGTGGCGCCGACGCGCACCCCGGCATGACCGCGACCGACGACGGTCCCCCGGCCCACGCCGCTCTGGCCGACGACGGCGCTGGTGAACGACGAACTCGGTCCGACGGCGGTCGAGATCGCCAGGTACAGGGCGACGCCGACCCGCATGCCGTGCCCGGCGCAGATGTCGACAGCCGTATGCGCTGGCCGGCTGATGTCGAGCAGGTCTTGCACCACGGCCAGCTGCCCCGGGTCGAGGTCGCGGGGGATGAGAACCGAGAACCGGTGAGCGTGGGTGGCGAAGGCGTCGGGAGGCGCCTGGGCCGTGAGCCGGTCGCCCGCCGAGCCGACCTCACCCCCGACTTGCAGGCTGGTGCCGACCACGGCGGACGCCGCGCCGGGGTCGCCGTGCGCGCCGCCGACGAAGGCTCCGCCGTGTCCTCGCAGCTGGAAGGTCTCGATGATCGAGACCGGGGTCTGGAGATAGATCTCCAGCAGCCGCGTCAGCCCTGGGACCGTTCCGCGCCGACGGAACAGGCAGATGGCCTCGGCCAGGACCGTGCGGCGCGCGGCCTCCGGCCAGCGGTTGTCGAGCGTGAGCCCGATAAGCGACGCGAGCCATCCCAGGAGCTCCACCGGAGCCCCGCAGGGGTCGAGCAGCAGGTCCCTCTGCTGCGAGCGCCAGTCCATTTCACTCAGCAGGCCGTCGAACATCGCGAGGTAGCGCCACAGGAAGTCGGCGGCCACGGCGTCGTCCCGGTACGTCCGCGGAAGCCGCCGGAGCAGGTCGTGGCCTTGGCACTCGACCCGGACCGCGCGTATCCGCGGAGTCAGCGTCTTGGTGCCGGTGAGGCGGAGCCGCAGCCACAGGTAGCGGCCCGGTGGCGCTATTACCGGGGCCTCGTACACCTCGAACCGGTCATCACGATCCAATGGGGTCCACGTCAGCTCGCGGCCGGTCTCCCGGCGGTGCAGCGGGTTGACCTGGGTCAGCAGGTAATTCAGCGACAGCGGCGCGAACTCCAGCTGTGACGGCGCGGTGATGCCGTCAGTCGCGGCACTGTCGGTCAGCATCTCATCCGGCCGGGGCAGGTCGTCGGCGGTGGCGTAAGCGGCCTCAACCTTGGTGCCCGGCGGTATGCACGCCTCGACGAACAGCCGGCCCCACTGCTGCCGGTAGACCTGGCTGTCCAGCCGGTAGGTGTCCACGCATCCGGTGAGAGCCGGGTAATTGACTCGCAGCGGCCGGGCGAGCCGGAATCCGCGCGCGGTCCAGAAACCGATGCGCCCCTCGGGGGTGGTGGCGATCCCCCGCCCGTCGTATCCTCGGGCCTCCAGCGGCGAGGAGGCTTCCGCGGTCCGCCCGTCGACCGTCCACACCAGCAGGTCATGGTCGGCGGGCCCGGCGATCACGACGTCGCCTGAGCCGTCGATGTCCAGGTCGTCCGCGCCAGGGGCGATGATGGGCTGATCCAGGTGCTCACCGGTCATCCGCACCACCCAGGCGCCGGCCTCATCACGCAGCAGCAGCCACACGTCGCCGTCTGGTCCCACGGCGACACGGCGCGGCCCGGCGGCGGGCGGCAGCTGGGCCAGCGGCCCGCCCGTCCCGACGTCAGCCGGCAGGCTGCGCGGAACCCCGATCGCGTCGATTTCCACCAGCGGATGATGCCGTGCCGACGTGGCCACTATGATCACCGTTCCGCGCGCCGCGAGATCGACCGGCGGCCAGGCCAGCGCGATCGTGCGCAGCAGCCGGCCGTCGGTCAGGTCGAGCACGGCGATGGTCCCCGTCGCGCCGTCGAGGACGAACAGGTGGTCATCCGGGTCGACGGCGAGCGCACGGGCGCGCAACGGCCGCCCGGGGTCGGCGGCGACCGCGGAGAAGCCCACCGCCGGGCCGGCCTGCTCCGGCGCCGCGGGGTCGGCCAGCAGGTCCACCGGGACGTTGCCGCCGGCCGCCGTCGAGCGGGGCCACGGTACCCGTTCGATCTGGCCTCGCTCCGGGACCCCGTGGTACAGCCAGCCACGCTGGTCGAAGGCCATACCTGCTCGTTCGGCGGGCGGACTTGGCGTCGCCGGCCAGGGGCCGGTGGATCCGACGGGCCGGCCAGCGAGCGTCACCTCGGCCGTGGCCGGGTCGACCACCGTCTTGTGGTGCAGGCAACGATCCCACCACTGGGCCCCGGTGATCGGCGCGAAGCGGCGGCCGGGCGGTGGCGACATCTGCATGGGGGTCATCAGCACTCGTCCTTCGGCACCGGGACCGGGACCGGCGCGGGACCGGGCGGCGGGGTTGGCCCGCCACCGCCGGGATCGGGCGCGGAACCGGAGACGACGGTGATCTCGCTGAGTTCGGGCACCTCCCACCCGGCCAGCTCCACCGTGCCGATAACTGGTGTGCCGCCGGCGAGATCGGCCACCTTGAGTTCCTCGACAAAGTCGACGCCCTCCACCTGAACCACCGCCGCCTCGAGTTCTGGCCCGTGTACGCGATGTCCGAGGGGCCAGCCGGTCCCGTCCGGGCCGAACGGCGGCAGCGGAGCCAGGTACTGACGCACGATGATCTCGACCCAGCGGCGCACCCCGACCGCGCTGTAGCCGGTCTTCACCGCCAGTCCGATCGAGACCGCCACCGGATGGTAGGTCGGCGGTATCACGAACAGCTCGGTGGTGACCAGGCGCCGTGCGTCGAGCTGGCTGCACACGGCGCTGAGGAGCGTGGCGTCGGCCACCGGGGCGTTCGGATGGCGCGGGTCGGCGGTCGGCCAGATCATGACCGTGACCACGCCGGCCGCGTCGAAGCTCTTGCTGACCGGATCGAACCTGGGCAGGCATTCGGCGCGGCCGACCCCGACGATGCCGGCCAGCTCGCGGAAGTCCTCCTGCGTGACCGCACGGTCATGGCGCGCCAGCTCGCCCGGGATGCGCTGGAGTGCGCTGGTGATCGGCTCGCCGTCTTCCCCGCCCGCGGTCGGCAGCGGGTTGGTGACGTTGACGCCGGCCGGGCCGCCGACGATCGAGTTGATGGCCCCCGCCTTCACCAGCCCGGCGCGGCCGCCCCCATAGCTGTAGGCCGCCGCCCTGATCGCGGCTCCGATGGGGAAGACCTGACCGCGTACGCTGTCACCGCAGCGGATGGTGCCGGAGGCCGGGTCCAGGGTCACGTGGCGGTCGACCGGCGTGCTCGCGGCGAACGAGTCGACGACCTGCCACGGCTGCCACTGGTCGCCCTCGAGGACCTGCACCTGGAGCGAATCCGGCACGACCGGCGTGTGCGAGAGCACGACTTGCTGCCCGCTGAGGCCGGTGCCGGTGCCGAGCAGCTCGGGTGCCGCGTCCGCGACCTGCTCGACGTCGGCGGCATTGGCTCCGGCCCAGCGCAGCCGCCCGATTTCCGGTACGCCCTGGCGGGGGAAAGCCCGCAGCCAGAACAGCACCGGGGGCTGATCCGCCAAGGCCGGCGGGTTGTCGGCGACGCCTGCGAGGTCGGCGTCGGTGACCTGGCCGACGCCGATCTGGTCCAGCTGGGCCGCCGGCAGCTGCAGGGCGACGACGCCGTCGCGGCGGAGCCCGTCCGTCGTATCCCGCACGACGCTGACCGGCAGATAGTCAGTGCCGACCGGATCGCCTGGGCGCCGCGCGGACACCTGCCAGATGAGCGTCGAGTCGACCTGGCTGGCCGGGCCCCCCGGCAGCTCCGGGCCCGGCACGACGGCCGCGCCGGATTCCACGCTGATCAGCGCGGCGGTGACCCGCTGGCTCTCCGGCGGCGCGGCGAGGCTGTCGCACGGATCGACCTGGTCGATGGTCGGGTATTCGGTGTCCGTGCCGATCCCGAGGACCAGCGGGGATTGCGCGAGCACGCTGGACGCGCCGAAGAGCGAGGTCGCCACGTCCGGGGCGGCCTGCGGCGCGGTGTGCACCGCTATCCAGAGGCAGCGGTCGACCGCGGTGCCCACGTCGAGCGGCTGGAAACCCGGTGCGCTCGGATCCGCAGCCAGCACCACCTCCTCGTATGGTTCCGCGGCGGCCTCGTCGAGGCCGGCCGCGTCGAGCACGCGGCGGTACTCATCGAGCAAGATCGGATCCGTCGGTTCACTGGCGCCCGCCTTGACGACCGCGGTGACGGTGATCGGCAGCACCGTGACATCGTTGCCGACCTTGAACGGCACGCTGCCGGCGGTCACCTGCGTCCCCTGGCTGACCGCAGGAGGGTCGCCGGTGGCCTGGCCGGCGTCGAAGGCGACCAGGCCCGTAGCGCTCCGCGGCGGGTACGGCGGCACCTGCAGCAGGTGCAGCAGCCACAGGCGGGTCTGGTCCGGGATCTGGTTGAAGCGGAACAGCAGGCTCTCACCGAGGTGGGCCAGGAGCTCGAGCAGGGTGATGCCGGGATCACTCGGCGCGTAGTTGGTCCACTCGGGCGCGTAGACCGGGATCCGCGCCACGAGCTCCGCGAGGATCTGGTCGTAGCTCCGGTCGTCGAGGACCGGCGTGGGCACGGTCATGTCACTGACTTCCGCTGGTTGCGTTGACCGGGACGGTTACCTGGAGGGTGTCGACGCTCTGGTCGCGGGCCAGGGTATAGGTGATGGAAACGAGCACCGTGCTCGGATCGTCGGTGGGTACGACGTCCACGGTCCCGACCACGATCCGCTGTTCCCAGGTGCGCAGCGCGGCTTGGATCTCCCCGGCGATCGCCGCGCGGGTCGCCGGAGTGTTCGGCTCCATCAGGTACCGGCGCAGCCCGCAGCCGAAATCGGGCCGCATCACCCGCTCGCCGGGCTGGGTGTCCAGGATGATCAGGATCGACTGCCGGACCAGAGCCGCACCCGATAGCCACTCGAACGCGCCGGCCGTCACCGCCTCGGGCGGGAAGGTCCAGCCGGTGCCGAGCGGGTCCGGGCCGGCCGCCGGGGTCGTCACGGCCGGAGGCGTCGCAGCGGGGGTCGTCATGGCCGCACCACCTCGCTGCGCTCGACCCGCGTGGCGTACGTCAGGGCCTTGGGTGGGGCGGCACTGGCCGCGAACATGCCACGCAGCAGCGAGCCGAACGAAGGCTTGTCGATAGGATCGCTCGCACCCGGGCTGGCTGCGTTGATGACCGCGTCCGCCAGCGACTGGCCGTTGTACGTGGTGCCGCCGAGCAGCCCGTCGATCTTGTCGTTGAGGGTGGGCTGGTCGGCTTCGATGGCGGCTACGGCACCGACATCGATGTTCAGGCCGCCTCCGATGGCGGCGAGCTCGCCACCGAACCCTCCGCCGACGTCGACGTCGGGCGGGATGCAGAACCGCAGCGTGAGCAGGAACCAGAGCTGGAAGATCAACACCACGATCGGCAGGAACAGCTGGAACACGAAGAACGCCACGATCGTGATGAGCGGGATCGCGAACGAGCAGATCTGGAAGTTGCCGTTCTGCATGGCATCCTTTGCCGGGGAGGCCTGAAGGTCCTTGGCGGTAAACGAGAGCTGCGACCCGGGCGGGCTCTGGAAGCGGACGCCCCCGGAACCGCCGGGGCTGAGCCGCACCGAATCGGCGTGCAGCTGCGCGAGGTCGGGCAGCTGCACGGTCACCGGCCGGTTGGCGGTCCCGTCGAGATCGAAGTGGGATGCGAGCTGGTAGGTCTCACTCGGCTCGGACCAGGTGATGGGGCAGCTGCACTGGGGGCCGGTCCGGGGGCACTCGGCCCGGTGCCGCCGGGCGAAACAGCGGATCTCGTAGCAGCTGTGATCGTTGAACCGGGCGTGCCCGGCGTCGTTGACGTCGGACGACCCGGTGGGGACCACCCCGAAGTAGATGGTCTGGCCGGTCGCGTCGTGGCCCGGGTTCGTGGGGTCGGGGACGAGCAGGCTGAGCGGGTACGTCGCCTCGGTGAGCGTCTCGGGCAGCTCCTCGACCGGCTGCCAGGAGCCCGTGCCCGCCAGCGCGGTCCGCGGCGGCCCGGCGCCGCAGCCCGGCAGCGGCCCCCGGATGCCCGCGGCGTCCACCCCGGTCGGGATCCAGCCCTCCAGGGAGCGAAGCTGGCCGCCGGACTGCACCCACTGCCGGACGACATCATGGGCGTCCTGCTCGGCCGCTCTCAGCGAGCGGAGCCGGCTGTCCAGGACGGCCGACCGCAACGCGCCGCCGTTGCCGCGCCGCATCGCCGCCAGCCGGCGCTCGACCGTGGCGCGCTTGGTCCGGGCGGCCGCGTGCTGGCGAAGCGCGCGTGCCACCTCCCCCTGCGGGCCGCCGGGCAGGTCGAGGCGCCGCCGCCGGACCACCAGGCCGGCCTGGCAGATCTCGTCGGTCCCCACCCGGGGGAACCCCGCGGCGTTGCAGTGCAGAGAGCAGGCCACCAGGTAGTTCCGGTGGTGAGTGGGCAGGAAGAGCTTGCGGCGGTGGGTCGGGTTCCGCTGAGGGAACGTCCCGAAGCCGCCGGCCGCGACGGCCCAGACCTCGTCGGTGTCGGGATCGAACGCCAGCCGCTGCTGCGGCTCGGCCAGGAACACGTTGACGAGGTCCGGCGAGTCGTACATCTGAAGCACCGGCCGCGAGACCCGGACGGCGCGGCGGTCGTCGGGGGCACCCGGGTCGTTCGGGTCCGTGGTTCCGCGCAGCGGCCAGTTCCACCAGGGCGCGACGAGCCGCCACTCATGGGTGGTGGCCACCTCGACCGCGGTCACCAGATGTTCCCTGCGCCGGGGGTGTAACTCGGGGAGACGACCCCGACGGAGGCCTGCAGGGTGGTGCACGAGACCATGCCGTCGAAGACCGCGGTGGGCGCGTGCACGTTGACCGAGAGCGAGGTGATCTCGACCGTCGAATTGGCTTGCACCTGCACCTGGCCCGAAGCGGTGAGGGTGACCGTCGAGCCGTTCTCGTGGGTGACCTGGAGCTGCATGGCCCCCTCGTCGAGTACCACCTGGTGGCCCTGGGGGGTCGACAGTGTCACCTTCGTCGCGCCCGCCGTGTCGTCGAACTCGAGCAGGCTGCCGGCCCGGCTGCGGATCAGCCTCTTGTTGTTCGGCCTGGTCGGCGTCACGGGCATCATCTCCCGGCCGTTCCAGCAGGAGCCGACGACGTAGGGCCGGTGCAGGTCGCCGGCCTCGAAGCCGACCACCACCTGGGTCCCTGCCTCGGGCAGGGCGACGAAGCCCTGGTTGTCGTCGGCGTACGGGGCGAGCAGGGTCGCCCACGCGCGCACGCTGTCGCCGTCGCTGCCGAGCCAGGGGAAGCTGACCTGGACCCGGCCCAGCCGGTCAGGATCGACGATGTCGGTAACAATCGCCGGGTACAGCCCGAAGAAGCTGGAGCCTGTCCAGTTCGGGGGATGCTGGTGCCGGGTCATGTGGCGGTCTCCATTACGGGTCAGTTCGAGTTGACGGTCGGTCGCTCGGCATCGAACCTGGTGCGCATTCCATGGGCGAGGTCGTAGCTGTGGTGAACGCGGGTGACGTAATAGCCGGGCCCGTCGAACGGCCGGCCGCACCGGGCCAGCGTCAGCCTGCTTCCCACGACGAGTTCCGGGGTACCGGTCGTTATCCCGCGCACCCGCACGAAACGCCGGGAGCGCCGTAGCATCTCCGCGCGCGCCACCGCGCGGGCCTCGGACTCGACGACCGGGACATCCCGGATCCGGCGGCCGGGCAGGGCACCGAACGCGCGCTGGAGGGTCTGCGGGCCGGTGCGCCCGCCGGAGATCTCCGCTTCGACGGTCGCCGCCGGGGCCTCCGCGTCGATCGCGGCCCGCGCGGCCGCGTCATACCCGGAAACCCGGACCGCGGTGCACTGCTCGGCGAGGTCCGCCCTGGCCGACACCGAGATCAGGTCGCTGCCCCTGGTCATCGTCACGCTGGTGCCCGGCCGGCGGTCCCGGGTGGCCAGATGCAGCGAGCCCTCGGTGGCCCACAGCTCGGCCTGGATGCGATGGGCTCGTGCGCGCAGGAAGGCGAGGTCGCTCTCGTTGACCTGCTGGACGACATCATAGGTGGGGCCGTCCGCGTCCACCTGGGCGGTCAGCCCGTGCCCGGATGCGATGCGCTGGACGAGGTCGGCGTCCGAGACCTGGCTGTAGGTGGCCGACCGCTGGGTGAGACGCAGCTTCATCAGGTCGTCCTCGGCCGACACGACCACGACCGGGACATCACCCTCGGTGAAACTGACCTCGAGGGCGGATACCACGCCGGTGAAGACGATCTTCTCGTTCCCGGGCGGCCCCAGGGACACCTCAAGCCGCTTGCCGAAGTCGAGCAGGGTCCCGTCGAGGTATTCCACCACGTCGGTGGACGGCTGATCGCGGGGTGCGCTGCCGAGAAACTGCGCGGTGAAGGTGCGCAGGCCATCGGTCGTCTCCTCGATGTCGAGCCGTACCGCGTCGCGGGCCAGGTCCGGCGCCCGGCTGCCGTTCACGCTGAAGACCGGAGCTGACGAGGCGAAAGCCGGAGCATCAGCCATCGAACCCCTCCCCAGCGGTGCGCCGGCGTGACTCGCGTTCGTCCTCCGCCAGTTCGCGGTGACGTTCCCGCTGCTCCCAGACCGGCGGGCCCGGGCTGCCCGAAGCCGCGGTGCTCCCGCCGGCGCCGGGGGTCCCGTTGACCTCCACCTGCGATGTCACCTCGCCGACGTGCAGGCTCATGAGCGGGCTCCGCAGCCGCAGCCGAGCGCGCAGCCGACCGCCGGGCTCGCCGAGGGCGAGCTTGCGGTGCTGAGCGCCAGCCAGCCGGGGACGGTCGGGTCACTGGTCTGCGGGGGCTGATCGCCGCCGCTGGCCACGTTGCGGTGCAGTTCCCGGACCAGGCCGGCCGTGATGGGCCCGGTGACGCCCAGCCGGGGGCGCAGCGGAACCCCGAATCCGTAGCTGAGAGCGCGTGGGTCGGCGGTGCTCACCGCGGCGTCCGGTGATGGCGCGGCCGCGGCGGCAGACGGGGCGGCCGCGGCGGCAGACAGGCTGGTCGTGACCGCGGCCGACGTCGCCGCGGCAGCGGGCGCGGCCACGGCACCCGGCGCGCCCGGTCCGGTGGCAAAGGCCTGCCTGGTGCTGCTGGCGGCGCTAGCCGCTGTGGCCGCGGCCATCCGATCGAGCGCGCGGGCCAGGCCGCCGGCGGCCGTCAGCCCGGTACCGTCAACCGGAAGCTGAGCCGGCACCGCGCCGCTGGCCGGCAGGCCGGCCGGGCCGGGGGCGGCCGCGCCGGTGGGCGCAGCGGGTCCGGTCCCGAGGTCGGCGGTCGCGCCGACCTCGACGCCGAGGCCGGCGCCCGCCGAGAGCGACGACGAGAAGTCGATCTGCAGGCCTGCCTGCAGGTTCAGCGGATCGGTGATGCCCTGAAGCCCCTTCCAGGCGGTGGGGTCCAGGCCCATCCGAGCGGCAAAGTCCGGTGCGGTCTCGCCGGCCAGCGCCGTCCCGGTACGGTCGGTCGGTGTCGTCGGGGACGGCGCGGTGGTGCCGGCGCTGGGTGCCGCTCCCGGGCCCGCGGTGGGCGGAACGGGCGGGGTGGCGCCCGCTCCGGTGTTGGCTCCCGGGCCGGCCAGCTTCGCGTCGAACTCCGGCTTCTGCTCCTTGATCGTCACGGCGCACTTGGCGCGAAGCGGGACCCCGTTCGTGCTGAAGAGATCGAAATCCTGGTTGAGGGTGGTCATCGCGCCGATGACGGTGAACGAGCCGTAGGTGAACTGGACCCTGGGCGGTACGGCCTTCGGCTGGTTCATCTGCGGCAGCACGAAGCGTTCGAGCTGGCGAGTACGGGCCCGCACGTCGACCGGGGCTTCGGTGGTCCCCTCGTCCGCGCTGTCGAATACGAGGTCGAACGAAAGCGTCGAGGTCGAGCCCTGGTAACTCGTCTTCTGCCGCCCGGCGTCCTTCCCGAAGTCGACCGTGCTGGCCATCTGGTACCGGATCGTCGCCGGGTTGATCTGAACCTCGATCTTGGGGCCGACGGGAGCCGTCGAGGTTGGTTTCGGCGAGATCTCCTGCAGGAAGGCTTTCTTGAACTCCATCACGGCACCTCCACGCGAAGGCCCTCGTGAGCGATCTGCAGCTCCTCGATCGCCACCTCACCGGTGCGGGCGTTGAGCTGCGGCCCGACGAGCTTGGCGGGCAGCCCGCGGGTGAACTTCCAGGTCGCGACCGGCTCCATATCCTGGCCGAGAACGCTCACGGTCCCGTCGTAGCGGCGGATCGGCCGGACCCCGTCCAGGACGTCCTGGAGCCACTGCCACAGCTCGGTGTTCACCTGGCCGCCCGTCGGGTAGAGCATGCCGCGCCGCAGGACGATGCGCGCCACCTTCGCCCGGCCGGCCCGTTGCAGCACGCCGTTGTTCCGGCCGCCCTCGACGTACTCGCCCACGTCCATCTCCAGGTCGAGTCCCGAGCATTCGGCGAAGGCGCCGTTGCCCAGCGCTCCGCTCGCGGCCGTGGTGTCCTGCGCGGTCGGCGGCGGTGAGTTCGAGAGCGTCACGCGGAACCGGAAGCTCAGGGCGAACAGGTCATCAGGCATGGCTGACCGCCGCCGGACCCGTGGTGACCGTGGTCTTGATCGTCCCCTCGGCCTGGACGGCCACCCGCACCACGATGTATTCGATGGGCGCGGACGGGGCCACGCCGACTTCGACGATGAGCTGGCCGCTGTCGGCTTCCGCCGACAGCACGGCACCCGAGGCCACGTTGACGAACCACGAATCCTGCGGCGTGGCGCCGGCGAAGCAGCCCTCGGCGAACAGGGTGGCCAGCAGCGTGTCGAGCTGCCGGCGGAGGCTGTCCCGGAGTTGCTGGTCGTTGGGCTCGAACACCGTCCACTGCAGCTGCCGCCGCACCGCGCGCTCGATCAGCAGCAGCAATCGCCGCACGGTGAGCTGCCGCCACGTGGGATCCGTCGACAGCGTCCGGGCGCTGGTGAGGTACACGCCATCGGTTTCCAGCCGGTAGACGTCGATGCCGAGGCGGTGCAGTTCGGCGTGCTGCTGATCATCGACAAGATCCGTGACGTCGACGACGCTGCTGGCCACTTCGTTGGCGGGACCGCGGCTGATTCCCTCCCGGAGTTCGCACCGGGCGATCAGCCCGGCCGCGGCAGCCGACGGCGGCATCGCGACGAGCGAGTTCTGCGTGCCGACCACGCGGAGCCACGGGTGATAGCCCGCCGCAAAGGACGAATCGAACAGCGATCGCCAGTGCGGCACCTGAGCGGGCCGCAGCCCGGGCGGAACGTCGAGGAGGGCGACCACCTGCAGGTCCTCCGCGAGCTGCACGAGCTGCTGCTGCTGGGCCACGATCTGTGCGAGATCCGCCGGGACGGTCGGGTCCTTCAGCAGCCCCTTCAGCGTCCCCGGCGACGGCGCATCCGCCGGTGTTGACGGTCGCGGCGCGCAGATCTCGAAGCGAGGGCTGGCGGCGGCGGGGACATCGGGCGGTTCCGGCGGGACGAAATCGTATGGCGCGTACAGGTCGGGCACGACCACGGTCGCCACCTCAGGCGCGCAGCGCAGGGCGTCCGTACCGCCGGTGCCGGCCGGCTCGTTCCCGCGGGGGAAGAGGTCGTCCAGGGTAATGCGATCCCAGCGGTCCGCACCGGACGCGACCTGAACGGCCTCGAGGTCCGGGAGACTGGCGTCGGGCAGCAGTACGCCGGCGCCGTCGGTGACCGCCTCCACCAGACGGGATTCGGCGGCCAGCGCGTCGGCCAGGAACCGCGGATGGGCGAGGGCCAGACCGAGCGCGGTGTGCCGTTCCTGGCGCAGCCGCAGCGGATCCTTGTCGTCGATGGCCAGCTCGGCCTCGACGACCTCGAACGTCGAACCCTCCGTCATCAGCGCCGGACGGTCTAGCGTGGCGACGACGTCGTATCCGGGATCGGCCGCCCGGCCGGTGCGGGTGACGGCAGAGATGACGCTGAGCACAGCAGGCTGGCCCGGACCGCCGGCCTGGATCGGCGGGGTGCTGATCCGCAGCATGGTGCCGACCGGCGCCACGCTGCCCGGGCTCAACAGGATCCGGAACGGGGAAAGCCCGGTAGCCTCGAACGGCCGATGGGTGAACGTCATGGTGATGGCCAGCCGGTCCCCCCAGGTGCCTTCGCTGCGCGCCCGCAGCAGCAGCGGCGGGGACCCCGTCGCCAGGTCCAGCTGGAATTTCGTACAACCGGGTGGCACGGCGGGTGCCGCCTGGCCGTCGTCGGCGGCGACGATGCGCACCACATAGGCGCGGCGTCCGCCCTGGGCGAAGAAGGCGGCCACCGCGTACGGCAGCAGCCCGGGCCCTTCGAACGCCCCGAACAGCTCGAGGTAGTCATCCCAGCGGTCCAGCGGCACCGCGACAGACCGGGCCCGGAAGGGTCCCTGCTCGCTGAAGTCCGGATCATCGACCAGCTCCCAGGCGGGGCCGCGAGGGGCTACCCCGGCAAATCCGGCCACGTCCATCGGCTCGATCGTCAGCTGGGGCGCCGGGGCGACCGGGGCGAAATAGACCCCGGGCGGCCCCAGCGGCACCGCGACCGGCGCGCCGCCGGCGGTGGGCTGGCCCGTGGCGAGGCTTCTCACGACCGCCTGCCCCCCTACTCGTACTCGATGCCCTCATGGACGAGGTGAAGCTCCTCGAGCGCCACCTCGCCGCCGCCCTTGGCGGCGAGCGTCGGCCCCACCCACTTCTTGGGCTGCGCGTTCTTCAGGACCAGGCTCAGCACGGGGTTGCGGCTCTCGTCGAGCATCACGATGGTGACCGACCGCGGCTGATACTGGCCGTCGCGGACCGCCTTGAACCACGTATAGATGTCCGTCGAGCCGATCAGCCCACGCTTGAAGGTAACCTCGTCGGTCTTGAAGGTATTCGGAACCTTGCGGACGGTATTGAACATCTCGGTACCGTTCCGGTATTCGGAGTAGTTCACCTCGCTGCCGATGCCCGAGACGTCGGAGAAGCCGGCGTCTATGGGGCCGCCACCCGCCACGTCGCCGAACTCGACCTGGAAATTGAACGCGCCGTACGGGTTGTCGCGTTTCGTAGCCATAGCGCCCTTCCCTTCCTCAGCCGCGGGCGTCCGCGGTCCACTGCCCGATGCGGAAGATCACGAACTCGGCCGGCTTGACCGGCGCGACGCCGATCAGGCAGATCAGCCGGCCGTTGTCGAGATCGTTCTGCGACATCGTGCTGCGGTCGCACTGAACGAAGTACGCTTCGTCCGGGGTCGCGCCCAGCAGCGCGCCGTTGCGCCACTGCACCTCGAGGAAGTCCTTGATGGTCCGGGTGATGTTGCGCCACAGCGCCTCGTTGTTGGGCTCGAATACCACCCATTGCGTTCCCTTGTCGATGGAATGCTCGAGGTAGATGAATAGCCGCCGCACGTTGACGTAGAGCCAGTCCGGATCCGAGCTCAGCGTGCGCGCACCCCAGACGCGGTTTCCCCGGTCGGGGAAGAAGCGCAGCGCGTTGATGTTCTCGGGGTTGAGCACCTCGTCGCGGCCCTGGTTGATGTTGCTCTCGAATTTCGTCAGCCCGTAGACGACCTCGTTGGCCGGCGCCTTGAAGACCCCCCGGGTGATATCGCTGCGCGCGTAGATGCCCGCGACGAAGCCGGACGGCGGAAGAGGGAACGTCGGCGTCGGAATGCCCGGAGCGGGTGGCCCGTTGGGGTCGAGAATCTCGATCCACGGGTGATACAGGGCGGCGTACGGGGAATCGAAGTTGCCGCGGAACGCGCGGATCTGGTTGATCGACGCACCCGGCGGCCCGTCGACGATGGCGATCCGGTAGCGGTACTTCTCGGCGTGGGCGATCAGGTCCTGGGTCACCGCGAACCGCAGGTTGTCATCGGTCAGGCCGCCGGCGTCGGGCAGCGCGACGATCGCGATGTCGTCCACCTCGGCCAGCGCCGCGAGCCCCGTGGCCTTCAGAGTGACGTCATCCGGGTCGGCGTCCAGTCCAGCGAAGTCCGACTCATCGGGCGGCTCGCCGTCGCTGCCGCCCTGGAGGCGGTACTGCGCGCTGAGCGTACCCGTGCCGACCAGGCCCAGGAGCAGCTGAATGGGGTAAGGATCGGTTTGGTCAGGGTCCAGCGGGAAGTCGTAGCTGAACCACACCATGCAGTCTTCGTCCTCGGGATCATCGAGCGCGAGCACCTTATTGATCGCCCGGTTGCCGTTCTCGGCGAGGCCAAGCCGCGCGTACAGGTCTAGGCGCTGATTGGGGCCGGCGACCTGGACGTTGACCAGGATGGGGAACAGCCAGTCAGTGGGCGCGGGCGGCGATGAATGGCCGCCCACATCGGTGAAGGTCAGGTTTCCCTCCACGTCTTTCGTCAGGCGGCGAAGGCGGTCGCCGGACAGGGGAGTGTCCGGCCTGGGCAGCTGGTTCTGCGGGAAGACCTCGAGGATCATGCCGGTGGCGGCCCCCCCGGACACTTGCACGCCGGGGCCGGTGTGCACGCCCACGTCGCCGCCGCGGAAGGCCGATACGGTGACCAGGACGTTGCCGTAGTTCCCCGGCCAGCGGGCCAGGAACGTGGCCACCGAGGGGTTCGGCGTCGGGATGGAGATTTGCTTCGACGCGACGCCATTGCCACCGGTGGCCGGAGCGTGATGGATCCGCGAGACGTACAGGAGGCTGCCTCCGTTGAGGAAGAAGGCGCGTGCGGCGTGCGCGAGGTACGGAAGCGTCCCGGACAGGCCGTCGGTGTAGGGTTCCAGGCCGCCGTAGGCGCGCTCGAACTCGGCGTAGCTGGTGACTAGGCGAGGCTCGGTCGGCTTGGGGCGCTTCACGTCCAGGCCGGAGGTGTACTCGTACAGGACGGGCCCGTAGTGCGTGAGGCCGGCGAAGCCGGTGACTGAGGTCGGCACGCCATGGATCGACTTGGAGCGGAAGCTGACCTCCTCGACGTACACGCCAGGAGCCAGGTACTCAGGCATGGGCCTCCTCTCGGGTAGCTATCAGTTGAGGACGAACGGAAGCGGACGGGTCGGCCGGCCTCGTTGGCAGGTCACCACCTGGCTGGCGGCCGAGGTGTAGCCGGGGGGCAGTACCTCACCGGCGGCCACCGGGTCCGATGGGTCGAGCGCGGCGATCCGCTCGATAGGCAGCTGCCACAGCGGATCGCTGCGGGATTGCGCGGGTGAGTCCACCGGCGTACCGGGCGGTGGCACCGGCCGCGCGTGGACCGTGACGTCCACATCGAGCTCGAGGCTGGCCTGCTGCGCCTGCACAAGCGACAAAGGTCCGATGACCAGCAGAAACTCGCCCCTGTCATCTCCGTGTGCGCGCCATGGAGTGGGCTGGTTGACCCCGTTCGCCGTGGCCTCGATGCGGGCCCACTGGACCGGGGGACCGCCGGGCCCCCACGTGGCCCGGCCCCTGATGAGGGTCGCGCCGGCATGAGTGCCGTAATCGGCGCCGGGAAACAGCACGGGCCGGCAGCCGCGTGGTGCCAGGGGCACCGTGGGATCGGCGTCGTGGGCCTTGTCGGCCGCGAGCACATCGGCCAGGGACGGCACGGGGATGGACAGCCGCCGGGGCACGTAGCATCGGTTCGGGTCGATGACCCGCACGTCGAGTCGGCTCTGGCCCGCGACGTCCCGTACGGTGAAGGCGATCGAGAACCGGCCGGAGGGATTCTGCCTCACCCCGGGCAGCCCGATGGCGTCGTCGGCATCGCCGGACGGCGACGGTGTCCGGGCCGACCTGGGCACCGGATGCGGGCGGGGAACGTTCTCCGAGAACACGCCGAGGCCACCGATCGGCCCCAGGCGCCCGAGGGCGTCGGCCAGCTCGATTCCCAGCCGCAAGCGCGTGATGTGCTCGACCCATACCTGCGCCAGAACCTCGTTCATGCGCCCGTCCCGGTGCCATTCGAGCCGAGGTCGGGACGTATTCCCTGGACCTGGGTGAGCACCTCGGGCAGCGCGTCGCCAGCCGGCGACGAAACGACGATCACACGGGCGATATACGGAATGCTCAACCGGAAATCGCGCCCCAGGCTCTCGAAGGTGCGCATCAGATCGTCGGTGGGAATGTCCTCGAGATACAGCTGGACCGCCTCGTTGGCCAGCCACTCCCCATCCGGATGCAGAAGCGGGCCGCTGAGCGAGCCCAGGTCCTCGATGATCTGCATGGCCCGGCCGATGAGACGGTGCTCATGGTCGGCGTTGTCCGCAAACGCCGTGAACAGATAGTGCAGATCAACCGGCAGGTGGGCCCGGCCGTCAACCGAGCCTAGCGCCGACCAGCTGGCCCGCATCGTCTTGTTGAAATCCACTCGGTACAGCAGGATCGACACGGTCGGGCGGATCAGGAATTGTGAATTCGGATCGAGATCTTCTGTCTGGATGAGCTGCGCCCGGGCGGTTTCGCCGGCAATGGGCTCTACGGCCGAGAAGCCAGCCTCGAGCACCAGCTCGAGGCTCTTGCCCACGGCCGCGATGCTTGCGAAACCAGCCACACGGCGAGCGTGCCCCAGGCCCGTCACTCGTACGTCACCATCCCCGGGTAAGTCATGGACCTGGCGGGCGACGTGAAGGATGAAGCTCCTGACCACGTCGACGGCCTGGGCGACGTCGGTCAGGGTGCACTGGATCTGGTTAGCGGCATCGCCGACGTCGGGCCGCCCGGTGAGGGTGATCAGCAGGCCGGTATTCTGCCGGACCATTCGCACGATGCATACGCCGCACCGTTCGGGCTCAGGCTGCATCGGACAACGATGACGCGGCGTCGTCACCGCGGCGTTGATTCCGCGTCGCGCGCGGAGAACGACCGGTACGCACGCCGGCGGCGACGATGCGGTGACGCGGCGACCAGACAATGCCAGGGTCTGCAACCACGGAGGACCCATGAACAATTCACCGACCGATCAGACCCCGACGAGCACTGGGCCGCAGGCACCGGGCGGGTCTCCCCCGGCGCCGGCCACGGATCCCGAACTGACCGCGCCGCGAGAATGCCCTGACTGCAGGCCCAGAGTGCTCGACTGGATCGGCTGCCGGGCCGAGGGCGTGAAAGCCGAAGCGCAATACGATGAGCAGCACGAGGGCGGTCCGAGCGCTGACAAGTACGAGACGGCCAGGCTCGAGTACGGCACGGCCAGGCACGACGCGACAACCGTCGTGGCCGAGGTCCGCAGCCAGCTCACCCACGTCACCGATCAGGTGAAATGCATCATCGACGACAACGAGATCGTCGAGCGGCTCGACAGCGCGTGGTTGGACGTCAAGGAGCGCCTGGAGGTTTGCGAGCCTCACCTCGGCTGCTGTGTCGACGACGATGACGACTTCGACACCGACGTCGATGACGATCGTACCGAGATCGTGAAGGCGCGAGTGGCCGAGTACGACCATCGTACCCAGGCCGCCGAGGACTGCTTCACAGATCTGCTTGGCGAGCCCGGCCGCCTTACCGAGCGGGTCGCGAAGCTACAGGCCGAGGTGGCCGCTATTGCCGGTGATGTCGGCGGCGACGCGGCGACGACCGACTTCAAGAGGCTGTACGCGCGCGCCTTGGTGGCCTGGCGGCACCTCGATGAGGTCTGGTGGGGCTTCGATCATTCGCACGACTACGTCGACTGCCTGTGCCTCTCGCTGCGGATCTCGTTGCGGGGCCGAGCCGCCCTGTCCAGGCTCACGGGCGTGCTGACGGTACGTGACTGCATACACAAAAAGCGTCACGACCGATGCGAGTATCTTCGCTGCCACCTGGCGGATGGGATCATCGAAGAGTACGTACGACGAGGCCTGCCGCCACACGAGCATGATGACGACCGGGACCGCGGCCGCGACTGGGACCGCGACCGCGACCGCGATAGAGACCGCGACCGGGACAGGGACAGAGACCGCGACCGGGACCGGGACCGGGATCGCGACCGCGACCGGGACCGCGACCGGGACCGGGACCGCGACCAGGACAGGGACCGCGACCAGGACCGCGACCAGGACACGGACCGCGACCAGGACCGCGACCGGGACCGGGATAGAGACCGGGAGCGCGATCGGGACCGGGACCGGGACCGGGATAGAGACCGGGAGCGCGATCGGGACCGGGACTTGGAACGCGACCGCGACTGAGGACAGCGACTGGCGCCCTGCCGGAGGGCCGCGGCCACCGGGCGGTGGGCGGGCACGGCATGGGATTGCGCATGATCCGCGGGACGATGCCGCGCAATGCGTCGGTGACGCGGTGCGGCGATCGTCTGGGCATTGGCAGCCATCCTGTGACGCCGTAACGGCATACGCTTGCCGCGCCAGATCCAGCACATCTTCAGGGACTTCGAGGACCAGGCCGGCGGGTGCCTGGCATGGGAGACACGCGAGTTGATTATGACGGTCAACGACCTGCAGATTAGGACCCGTGCCGCGCAGACGCCACACTGCAGGCCGATGACGGGATACGGCCGGCTCCGGCCGCTGTCGACGCGGCGGCCCATATGGTAACCATGCTCTTCGCGGGGGCCGGCGAGCGCGAGTCGGCGGGGGCGACCCCTCAGGCCGGCCCACCTGCCGACCAGCCGGGGAGTCGGGTATCTCCCGGGTAAGGGCGGGAGGGCGTTCGGCTGTGATGCACTCCAGACCGCTCAGGACAGCAGTGTGTGTGCTGCGAGTGGAGAATCGCGGCCCGACCGGAATCCTGGTCACAGTGACCACCACCCTCGACATTTCCGCTTCGGCGCGGGGGCAGGCGCGGTCGGTCGCGAGCTACGAGGAAGCGCTTACCTTGGTATCCAACTTCCTGCGCGAGTACGCCTCTGGGGAGAATTCGGGGCCCAAAGTATCTTGACACGTCCTTTGCGCACCGTAGATGGTGACGGTTGAGTGACGGACCCGCTATACGGTTGGTGCCCTGATCCCAGGCCTGGGGGGAAGCTGATGGCCTCTAATCTAATAAGTTCACTTCTGTCTCACCCCCACCAGCTCAGAGGAACCGCAGTTCTGCTATTCGGCGGCCCTTACATAATGCACAACGGTGACCGCTTGGAAGTGCCAGACGGGAGCAAGCGGCTGCTCGTTTTCGTGGCCCTCAGCGCCGGCAGAGTCGAGCGCCGTTATGCGGCAGGCTCGCTATGGCCCGAAGGCAGTGACGAGCGGGCGGGCGGCAACCTGCGCTCGGCTCTGTGGCGGCTGAAGTGCGCGGGAATCGACGTCGTCGAAAGCGACAAATGCACATTGGGAATGCGGCGGGGAACTGTCGTGGACGTCGGCGTGTTGGACGAGTGGGCCGCGCGTCTCGTCGATGGATCTGCCGGTGCCACCGATTTGTGCCTGCTGAATTGGCGATGGGAAGCGATGGATTTGCTGCCCGGCTGGTACGACGACTGGGTGATCTTCGAGCGCGAGCGAATCCGTCAGCGATTGCTGCATGCCCTCGAGGCCCTGTCGCGGCGCCTTGTTGAGGTCAATCGGTGCGCGGAGGCGGTAGATGCCGCCATCTGCGCGGTCAGCGCAGACCCACTGCGGGAGAGCGCGAACCGGGTGCTGATTGAAGCCTACATGGCCGAGGGCAACCTCATCGAGGCATGCCGAGCCTATGAGCGTTACCGCGACAGCGTACGCCGTGAGCTCGGTGTCGAACCGGGCGACCAGCTGACCAACTTGGTGCAGGTGGGCTTCCAACTGAAAGGCAGGCCGCATCGAGGCGGCCTGGCCACCTCGGTGGAGCGGCTCGCCGCCAGCCCGAGCCGGGCCTGAACCCGGAAACGGACAGGATCTCAATATGGCTGGCCAAGCAAACAAGTACGGTCAACCGTATAACCCGGTAATGCCAAATTACGCGAAATACACGAGTGAAACCACTCACTACGTATCTGCGCGAAACGCCTGAAATACTCTCCATGGCGGCCAGTGGCCGGACACGGACACAGCTAGGCAAGCCAGCTAAGGTACCGGATTTATGTGTTCGTATAAGTATCGGTAAACGGGAGGTTTTCATCATGATCGATCTCAGCGAGGTAGGGGCGTTCGCCTCGGATCCGGCACCGGATGGCGTGCTGGTGCGGTTCGGCTTGTATCTTCCGGGCATCGGAGCAGGTTTCCAGGTGCGGGTTCTTGTCATCCATAGCGCGGACCGATTCACGCCGGATATCGAGCCGCAGCACTTTGACCTTCAGCTTGTCAGCGGGCCGAATGGCTTGTGGTCGGTAGATGGGAAGATAGCGCCGCAGCCGGGGACCAGCTTCGGCCAGGCCGGCCGCTACCTGTACCGGTATCAGCTGCTCGAGGCCGGGTCGCAGAGCATCCTCACGCCCTGGTTCACCGACCCCTTCGCCCGGGCGACAGACGAGGTCGGGCAGTTGTCGGCGTTTGACACGCCGGCCTCCCTGCCGGCCTTCCAGTGGCACGACGATGCCTGGAAGGTTCCCGAGCTCGCGGATCTGGTGGTTTACGAGATGCACGTCGCGGAGTTCAACGCCACCTTCGCGGGCATGGTGGACCGGCTGCCGTACCTGAAGAGCCTCGGCGTGACCTGCCTGGAGCTGATGCCGGTCACTAGCCTGAAACTGGATTTCGACTGGGGATACGGTCCGCTGCATTATTTCGCGCCCAACCAGCGTTGGGGCGGGCCGGTCGGCCTCAAGCGCCTGGTCGACAGCTGCCATTCCGAGGGGGTGGCAGTGATCTTGGACGTCGTCTTCCAGCACGTCGACCCCACCTTCCCCTACTACCAGGTCTACCTCGACGCCGGCGTCCCGAGCCCGATGACCGGCGGCCAGGGGCCCTTCGGGCCGGTGGTGGACTACAGTCAGCAGTTCGCCCGCGACTATGTGCACACGGTGACCAGCTACATGCTGCAGGAGTACCACGTCGACGGCTTCCGCTACGACGAGGTCACCGACCTGTACGACGGGCCGGCCGGGGTCGAATACGCCAGCTTCGCCTTCGACGTTTACGGCCAGTCCCTGCAGCTGCCCCGCTTCACCCCCAGCGGCGGCACCAGGCCGGGCGAGTACAGCCGGGTCATCCAGGTCCCAGAGGCGCTGAACCGCCCGCAGGAGATCCTACGCACCACCTACTCCTCCGCGACCTGGCAGGACGGGCTGCTCGGCAAGGCCGAGGACATGGTCCAGCACGGCTACGTCGACGACAGCTTCGCCCTTCTGCTGGACGCCGACTTCAGCGGCTATCCGAGAACCAAGACCGTCCACGACATCGCCGGGCAACCGGTCGACATGCCGGTCGCGCCGTTCCAGTACGTCAACAGCCACGACCACAGCCACCTGATCGCGTTCCTCACCGGCAACCAGCAGAACCCG
>Ga0187809_10000261_pt1 | contig 31323 bp, 30 predicted proteins | sample NC_wetland_sal_i_8_FD_132415 | JGI IMG/M metagenome (GOLD analysis project Ga0187809, IMG submission 132415) | Wetland sediment microbial communities from Neuse River Estuary, North Carolina, USA - ASW_4 | ecosystem: Environmental > Aquatic > Freshwater > Wetlands > Sediment | place: USA: North... | reverse complement strand
TGACCGCCGGGTCGCCTGACCGAAGGCCGCTGGATTGTGGAGAGTCCGTCGCCGCGGGCGCGACGGTTACTCCACAATGGAGCAAAGGGCCGGTGAGCGGTGAGCGGTGAGCGGTCAGAGCCGCCAGTCGACCGGCTCGGCCCCGTGCTCGGCCAGCAGCGCGTTGGCCCGGCTGAACGGGCGCGAGCCGAAGAATCCGCCGCTGGCCGACAGCGGCGAGGGGTGGACCGACTTCAGGCAGTCGGCGTCGGAGAGCAGTGGTTCCAGCGACTGGGCTTGCCGGCCCCACAGGATCGCCACCAGCGGTCGGTCCCGGGCGGCCAGCGCGCGCACGGCCTGGTCGGTCACCCGTTCCCAACCCTTGCCGGCATGCGAGCCGGAGCGGCCCGGGGCCACGGTCAGCACCCGGTTCAACAGCAACACACCCTGCCGGGACCACGGCGTCAGGTCACCGTTGTCCGGAACCGGCAGGCCGAGGTCGGCCTGCAACTCGCGGTAGATGTTCTGCAATGAGCGCGGCACCGGGCGCACGTCCGGGGCGACCGAGAACGACAGCCCGACCGGATGGCCCGGGGTGGGGTACGGATCCTGCCCGACGATCAGAACCCTGACCTCGGCGAAGGGCTGCTGGAACGCCCGGAGCACTCGGTCGCCGCTGGGCAGGTAGCTGCGGCCGGCGGCGAGCTCGGCCCGCAGGAAATCGCCCATCGCAGCGATCTCGGCCGCAACCGGGGCCAGGGCCCGGGCCCAGCCGGCTTCGACGAGTTCGGACAGGGGGCGCACCGGCACGGTTGAAGAGGCTAGCGCGGGCCTGCAGCCAGGCTCAGCCAGGCCCGTTACGCTTTGTCGCGGAGCCTCAGTTCGGGGCTTTCGCACGGCGGTGTTCGGGCCGACCGTGCCGCCTCACTCGCCGGCGCTGGAGGGCCTGCCACCAGTGGGCAACTACACGATCACCACCCTCGGTGCGGCCACCGAGTTGCTCGACCTTCCCTTCGACCGGCCGCTGGCCGAGTGGAACGATCCCCGGTTGGTTCAGGTGCCGCGGGGTATTTCCCGACACGTGGTGCGCTTCATCCGGGCCCACAACCAGATCTTCGCGTTCAAGGAGGCGACCGAGCGCTACGTGCTGCGCGAGCACCACCTGCTGCGCGAGCTGGCCGAGGCCTCGGTGCCGGTGGTCGAGGCGTTCGGCACGGTGATCGATCGCAGCGACCACTCCGACCATCACCTCGACGGGCTGTTGATCACCCGGCACCTGCCCTACTCGCTGCCCTACCGCGCGCTGTTCACCGAACGCTCGCTGCCCGACCTGCGGGCCCGGCTGCTGGACGCGCTGGCCCAGCTGTTCGTGCGGCTGCACCTGACCGGGTTCTACTGGGGCGACTGCTCGCTGTCCAACACGCTGTTCCGTCGCGACGCCGGGGCGCTGGCGGCCTATCTGGTCGACGCCGAGACCGGCGAGCAGCACCCGACGCTGTCCCGGGGCCAGCGCGAACACGATCTGACCATCGCCACCGAGAACATCGCCGGCGAGCTGATGGATCTGCAGGCCGGCGGCTACCTGTCCCTAGAGGAGGATCCGGTCGAGACCGCGATGGCGCTGCAACCCCGCTACGCCGCGCTCTGGGCCGAGCTGACCGACGACCAGGTCTATTCCTCGGCCGAGAGCTACCGGATCGAGGAGCGGGTCCGGCGGCTGAACTCGCTCGGCTTCGACGTCTCCGAGATCGGCATCCGGACCGAGGACGCCGGCAGCAAGCTGCGGTTCGAGACCCACATCGTCGAGCCGGGCCACCACTCCCGCCGGGCCTACGCGCTGACCGGGTTGCGGCTGCAGGAGAACCAGGCCCGCCGGGTGCTCTCCGAGCTGGCCCGGTTCCGGGCCAAGTGGATCGAGGGCGTCGAGCACGACATTCCCGAGGACCTGGCCGCCCGGCGGTGGCTGGACGAAAAGTTCTACGGCACGATCAGCATGGTGCCGCCGAAGCTGCGGGCCAAGATGCCCGACGCCGAGCTGTTCTTCGAGATCTCCGAGCATCGCTGGTTGATGTCGGAGCGGCTGGGCCGCGACGTCGGGCGCCAGGCGGCGGTCGACGACTATGTCGCGAACGTGCTGTCCAAGCTGCCGGACGCGGGGGTGCGCATCCTCACCGAGCCGGCCACGGAGGAGATACCGGTGATCACAGAATGAGCTACTCCGGCCAGGTGCAGGTCGGCGGCCCGGCAGACATCCGAGAACTGGCCGGGGCCACGATCGCCAAGCTCGCGGTCGGCCCCATGTCCAACAACGCCTACCTGATCCGTGATCGCGGCACCGGCCAGGCGCTGCTGATCGATGCCGCCGCCGAGGCCGACCGGCTGGTCGAGTTCGCCGCCCTCGGTGGCGCCCCGGCGGCGGCGGTCCTGACCACCCATCAGCATCAGGACCACTGGCAGGCGCTGGCGGCGGTGGTGGCCCGGACCGGCGCGCGGACCCTGGCCGGCGGCGCGGACGCGGCCGGCATCCCGGTGCCGACCGACCGCCGGCTGCAGCACGGCGACACCGTGCACGTCGGCGACCTGGAGTTGCAGGCGATCCACCTGCGGGGGCACACTCCCGGCTCGATCGCCCTGTACTACCGGGACGCCGATGGCTCCCAGCACCTGTTCACCGGCGATTCGCTGTTCCCGGGCGGCGTCGGCAAGACCTGGGCCGCAGCCGACTTCGAACAGCTCGTGTCCGACGTCTCCGAGCGGATCTTCGACGTCTACGACGACCAGGTGTGGTTCTATCCCGGCCACGGTGACGATTCGACGCTGGGCGCCGAGCGGGCGCAGCTGGCCGGCTGGCGCGAGCGCGGCTGGTAGCAGCGAGCCGGTCAGGCCGAGCGGCGGCCCCGCAGCACGCTCAGGCCGAGGGCCGCGGCCCCCAGCACGACCCCGATGATGCCGAGCACGATTCCGGTCGTCGCCGCGCCCTTACTGGCCCCGCCCGTGGTCGACGCGCTCAGAGTCGCCGGCGCCGAGCTGGTCGAGGCCGAGGCGCTGGTCGGACTGGGTGCGGCCGAGGCGGACGCGGCATCCGAGGCGCCGGCCGCGGTCAGCGTCAGCTCCGGGGCAGGGTGTTCCGGCGCGGTTGTGCTTCCGGGCGCGGGCTGCTCGATCCAGGACACCACCTGACCGTCGCTGTAGGTCTGGATCGCCTTGAACGTCAGCGTGCCGACCCCTTGCGGCAGCGCCCCGACGATGATGCTGAACTGGCCGAAGAAACCGGGCTTGATGCCGGCTCCCGGGTCAGCCTTCCAGTCGATCTCGGACACCACCTGGGAGATGTCGCCGTCGTCGGTCTTGATCGCGGTGGCCAGCGTGGTCTGCTTGATCGTCGCGGTCCAGCCGGGCAGCGGCGCGACCAGGACCCCGGGCAGCGGGTGATCGGTCGGAAGTTGAACCTTCACCCCGACCGTGCTGGCCTTGTCGCTCTCGTCGGGTACCCGGAAGGTGATGCTGGCGTCGGAGGACCCGACGGTGACTCCGGGCGCAACCACCGTGACATGAGCGGATGCGGATGCGGCTGCGATCAGGCCGGCGCCGAGCGCGGCGAACACGCTGACGGCCAGGGCGACAACGCGGCGGGGCATAGGGTTTCCTGTCTGTCGGGGTCGATGAGCCGGCGGCGGCCGCTCCAGGGATCAGGTCGGTTACGAGGCGCTACCGGTTCCGGCCGAGGTCCAGGCTGTGCCTGCGCTCACACCGGGACCGGCCGGGGTGCCCGGCGCCGCCCGGCGCCGCCGCCACATCAACCAGGTCACGATCGCGACGACCACCGCGAAGGCAGCGCTGTCAACAACCAGGAAGTACAGCAGGAACCGGCTGGTGTGCGACTTGATCGGCAGCCAGTTCAGGGTGCCGCGGACGTCGACCGGCGTGCCGGCCAACATCAGGTGCACCGTCCAGTCGCCGACCAGATGTGCTTGCCCGGGCGACTGCTTGACCGCCGGCGGGCGGTCGGCACCCATCCAGTGGATCCGGTGATCGTGCCAGCGCACCACGGACCCGGACGCGATGTGCTCCCAACTCGGCGGCAGCGTGCTGTCCCCGAGTTGCGACAGGTCGCCGAACAGGCTCTGGTTCAGCGTCAGGGTCGGCGAGTAGGCATTCTGCGAGACGCCGCTGGCATCCACCCGCAGGTAGGGTTCCCGGGCGTAGCCGAGCACGGTGAGCGTCCGACCGGTGGCGTTGGTGACCTCGATCCACTCCCCGCGTGGGTCCACCCCGGCGGTCAGTCCCGGCACCGCCGGGCTGATGGCGGTGATCTGGCTGAGGTAGTGAGCCGCGTCCGGGATCGGCTGACCATTGGCGCCGTGCGCCGCCGCGGGGGCGGCAGCGGCCAACGACACCGCCGCGATCGCGACCGCTACCACGGGCAGGGCCAGCCAGCGTGTTCTGCGAACCGACATGGATTCTCCTAGCGTGCGATCACGGTGGTGGTACAGGTGTAGGCATCGAACTCGCCGGTCTGCACGACGAAGGTCAGCGTCCAGCTTCCCGTCCGGGGCAGCAGCAGCCGGCTGGCCAGGAAGTGCCCGGTACCGGCATTCAGGAAGGGGATGCTCACCGGGCCCAGGCCCGAGCCGGGCGGCGGGCTGGCCTGGGCGCTCAGCCGTTGCACCTCGGCCAGCGTGCCGTCGGCGCGGTAGCTGTACAGATGCAGGTCGAGCGTGCGCGGTGCCGGGGCCACGGCGCTGAGGTCCAGGGTCAGCGGACCAGCAGTCAGAGTCCGCTCCTGGGCCGGCCGGTAGCTGGCCGTGGCCGGGGTGGTGCTGACCAGGACCGAGGTGGCGGCGACCGCGCCCAGCAACAGCACCGACTCGATCGCGACGGTCGCGGTCAACGCGCGCGCTCGCCGGGAGTGGCGAGCCAGCCGGGTGTGGACCAGCGCGCTCGAGACCGACGCCACGCCCAGCGCAGCGATGACCAGGGCGACCTTGATCAGCAGCAGCCGGCCGTAGCCGGTTCCGGTCAGCGCACCCCAGGCCGGCACCTGCTGCACCGCCTGAGCCAGTCCGGTGCCGACCACGACGGTGGCCGAGCCTGCGGCCAGCACGGAGAATCGGCGTAGCGGCACCGCGACCGGCCGAATCAGCGGGACCCGCTGCAGCACCGCGACGCTCGCCGCTGGTGAGGCCGCCGTTGATGATGCAGCCGTTGACGCCGCCGGCACGGACTCGACCGGCCGGGCTTCGGGTCGCTGACGCAGTGCCGGCAGGGCTACCAGCAACAGCACGGCCAGGCCGCCCAGCCAGCATCCGGCTGCGGTCACGTGCACGGTGTCCAACCCGGTGCGACCGAGGCTGCGAGCGGCGTGCCCGGAAGCGGCGAATGTCGCGACCACGGCAACCGTGCTGCCAGCCAGGAGGGCCAGCCGGGGGTTGCCGAGCGGCCGGCGCGGTCCCAGCAGCAAGGCCAGGACCGCCAGCAACAGCAGACGGACGCCTGCGGCGTGACCCAGCCGGGTGGTGGCCAAGGCCCGTAGCACGGTCGGATCGAAGACGGCCGACCAACCCGACCCGGCGTCGAAGGCTGCCTGCAGGGCGAAGCCCAGCCCAGTGCTGGCGGCCAGCGCGGCCAGCGCGGCCACGGCCAGATAGCGGATCCGGCGTTGCCCCCAGGCCTGCCGTTGGCAGCCGATCAGGTAGGCGGCCAGGCCGAGCAGGGCCAGCAACCCGGCGTAGCCGAAACCGCGCACGACGTCCAGAGCAGAACTCAGCCCGCGGGCCGACGGCGGCGAGGCGGCCGAGGCCAGCGGTCCGGGTCGGCCGATGGCGAAGCTGAAGGACCCGTGCACCGGGTGCGAATCCGCCGACACCACCCGCCACAGCACCAGGTAGCTACCCGGCGCCGACCGGCGCAGCCCGACGCGAACCAGCCGGCCCGCACCGCCGGGATGGCTCACCTGCCCGGCGTCGACTCTGGAGCCATCGCCGGCGATGACCTGAATGGCCCCCAGCTGGGCCTCGACCGGCTCATCGAAGCTCAGCGTGACCGAGCTGGTCACCGACCCGAGCGGACGTACGGAGCCGGGTGCCGGATCACTGCTCTGCAGCACCGCGTGAGCCGAAGCCGCCGGCGCGGCGACCAGCATCAACACCGCAAGCAGCATGCCGGCCAGCAGTATGACCCGGGCCCGCCATCGATTTCGCATCCCGATCCCCCATCGGCCCGCGCGGCCGGCGATGACTGCGCGGTGCCGGAAGGCTAGCCCGGTGACGATCAACGCCAGGGCCGGGTGACAGCACTGTCATCCCGGCCGGCCGCCCTCGAGCTGGCCGAATCCGGCCAGTCGATGACCTACTTCGGTCGTTGTTGCCGGACTTGGCCGCTGTTGTACTGCAAGGGCCCAACCGTCGATCCAGCCACGAGAGCGAGCCCATCATGAGGCTGTCCCGAGTCCTGCCCGCCACCGTCGCCGCCGGTGCGGCCTGCCTGCTGCTGACCCCGGCCCAGGCCACGGCCGTAACTCCGAACGCCGTCACGGCCCAGATCATCAATGCCAACAGCGGCAAGTGCCTGGAGGTCTATCACTCCTCGACCTCGAACGCGGCCACCGTCGACCAGTGGAGTTGCAACGGCACCGCGACCCAGAACTGGCACTTCGTCCGGGTCGGCACCTCGCAGGGCTTCCCGGTCGACGAAGTCATCAACAATCACAGCGGAAAGTGCCTGGAGGTCTATCACTCCTCGACCTCGACCGGAGCCAGGGTCGACCAGTACGCCTGTAACGGCACCGCCACCCAGCACTGGATGTATCACGACCCGGGCACGGGCATCGGGTTCCACCTGATCAATATGAACAGCGGGCTGATCCTGGAGGTGGCGCACTCCTCGACCGCCAACGGCGCCGCCGTCGACCAGTACCTGATCAACTACACCAAGACCCAGAACTGGTACCACGGCCAGGTGCTGTGAGCGGAGCCGGTCGCGACATAACTCTCATCCGCTGGCGGTCCGGCTGCGGCTGCGCGCACCGTGGAAGCTGCGATGACCCACGTTGCCCCCTCACCGGCCGGTCTGCGCGCCGGCACCGCTGAATTCGGCCGGCTCCAGCGGGCCCTGCTCGGCGCCGCGCTGGCCGCGTTCGCGCTGCTGTACTGCACCCAGCCGCTGTTGCCGGCTATCGGCGACAGCTTCGGTGCCAGTCCGGCCACGGCCAGCCTGACCGTCTCGGCCAGCACCGGAGCCCTGGCCCTGGCCATCTTGCCGCTGTCCGGACTGGCCGAGTCGCTGGGCCGGATCCGGTTGATGCGGATCGGCCTGGTCAGCGCCTGCGTTCTGGTGCTGGCCTCGGCGGCCGCGCCCGACCTGCCGATCCTGCTCGCCCTCCGGGCCCTGGTCGGGGTGGCGCTGGCCGCGGTCGTCGCGGTGGCCATGGGCCACGTCGGCGATGAGGTGCACCCGGCTTCGGTCGGCTCGGCCATGGGCGTCTACGTGGCGGGCAACAGCCTGGGTGGGGTCGGCGGCCGGCTGGTATCGGCGGCCGCCGGTGACGGGACCTCGTGGCGCTGGGGTGTGCTGGCGGTCGGGCTGCTCAGCGTGCTCGCCATCGCCCTGTTCAGCTGGCGGATCCCGCCGGCCGAGCGGTTCCGGCCGGTTCCGCTCCGACTGGCCGAGCAGCGACGGGCGGTCACCGGCCACCTGCGCGACTCGGCCGTGGTCCGGCTGTGCCTGATCGCGTTCCTGCTCATGGGTGGTTTCGTGGCCAGCTACAACTACCTGACCTACCGGCTCTCACACGCTCCGTTCCGGCTCAGCCAAGGCGTTATCGGGCTCATCTTCCTGGCTTATCTGGCCGGTACCGCGACCTCGGCCGCGGCCGGCCGGCTGGCTGATCGGTTCGGTCGCCGGGGCTGCCTGGCCGCCGCCATCGTGATCACCGGCGCCGGGTTGGTGCTGACCCTGTCCGACCGGCTGGTGCTGGTGATCCTCGGCCTGCTCGTCTTCACCGGCGGCTTCTTCGCCGCCCATGCGGTGGCCAGCGGCTGGGTGCCGCGCCAGGTCGGTACGGCGCGGGCCCAGGCCAGCGCGCTGTACCTGCTGTCCTATTACGCCGGCTCGAGCGTGCTCGGCTCGCTCACCGGGATCGCCTTCAGTCACGGCGGCTGGTCGGCGACCGTAGCCGTGGTCGGCGGGTACACCGCGATGGCACTCGTGATCACGCTCAGCCTGTCGGCCGGCCGGCCACAGCAAGTGCGGCCATCATGAGCGCATGCGCTTACTTCGCGCGATCGGGCTGACCGCACTGCTGACCGGCCTGCTCGGCGCTCCCGCCGCCTCGGCCAGCACCCCGGTGGCCACCCCGACTGCTCGATCGGTGCCCGGCATCGCGGCGGTCGGACCCATCTTCCGGGACGGTCTGACCGATGAGCACAGCTGCACGGCCAGCGTGCTGGTCGCACCCGAGCACGACCTGATCATCACCGCGGCCCACTGCGTTAGCGGTTCCGGGGCCGGCCTGCAGTTCGTGCCCGGCTACGACCGCGGAGCAGCGCCGTACGGGGTGTGGACGACCACGGCTGCCTACGTCGATCCGTCCTGGATCAGCGCGCAGGACCCCCAGCACGATTACGCCATCCTGCGGGTGGCCCCGCAGCGCCGGGCCGGGCGCATCGTGGAATTGGGCCAGGTGGTTCCCGAGTCCGAATACATCGCCCCGGCCCCGCGACCGGGCGCGATCCTGGCCGTGCCCGGCTACCCGGCCGGCCTCGACGACCAGCCGATCGACTGCGCAGTTGCGGCTTACTACACCGCCGGCTTCCCGTCCTTCGATTGCGCAGGTTACGTCGGTGGCACCAGCGGCTCGCCCTGGCTCGTCCAGCACGGCCGGGTATGGCTGGTGGCCGGCGTGATCGGCGGCCTGCACCAGGGCGGTTGCGTGGACTACACCTCCTACAGTTCAGCCTTCGGCTCCGACACCTACGCACTCTGGCTGCGGGCCGCCACCCGGCAGCCGCCGGACGTGGTACCAACGGCCGACGACGACGGGTGTTGAGGTCGCGCCGGAATCAGCTCGCGCCGCCGATTACCCTGGTTCTCGGTCATGTCTGCTCCTACCGCCCCCGCCGCGAAGGCCGAACTCCGGCGTCGCATCGAGGCCGTCAGCATCCGGGACCGGCATCGACTGAGCCGGCAACTGGCGGGTAAGCACGACCAGCAGCGCTTGCTTCGAGACCTGGCCGCGGCCGAGGCGCGGATCGAGCGGCGGCGAGCAGGCCAGCCCGCCATCAGCTATCCGCCCGAGCTTCCGGTCAGCCAGCGTCACGACGACCTGCTGGCCGCCATCCGCGATCACCAGGTCGTGGTCATCGCCGGCGAGACCGGATCCGGCAAGACTACCCAGATCCCGAAGCTCTGCCTGGAACTCGGTCGCGGCGTCCTCGGCACGATCGGGCATACCCAGCCCCGCCGGATCGCGGCCCGGTCGGTGGCCGAACGGATCGCCGCCGAACTCGACACCGAGGTCGGCCAGGCGGTCGGCTACGCCGTCCGCTTCACCGACCGGATCTCCGACGGCACCCTGGTCAAGTTGATGACCGACGGCATCCTGCTGGCCGAGATCGCCCGGGACCGGCTGCTGCGCGGCTACGACACGATCATCATCGACGAGGCGCACGAGCGCAGCCTGAACATCGACTTCCTGCTCGGCTACCTCAAACAACTGCTGCCCCAGCGGCCTGACCTCAAGCTCATCATCACCTCGGCGACAATCGATCCGCAGCGCTTCGCCGACTACTTCGGCGGCTGCCCGGTGCTCGAGGTCTCCGGCCGCGGCTACCCGGTCGAACTGCGCTACCGCCCGCTGGCCGATCCCGACGGCGAGGACCGCGACCAGGTCAGCGGGATTGTCGACGCCGTACTCGAACTGGCTCGGGAACCGGCCGGAGACGTGCTGGTCTTCCTTTCCGGGGAAAGGGAGATCCGAGATGCCGCCGATGCCCTGACCAGCCTCGAGCTGCCGGCAACCGAGGTCCTGCCGCTGTACGCCCGGCTGTCGGCCGCGGAGCAGCACCGGGTCTTCACCGGCCATCCCGGCCGTCGGATCGTGCTGGCGACCAACGTGGCCGAGACCTCACTGACCGTGCCCGGCATCAAGTACGTGATCGACACCGGCACGGCCCGGATCTCGCGCTACAGCCAGCGGACCAAGGTCCAGCTGCTGCCGATCGAGCCGATCTCGCAGGCCTCGGCCCGGCAGCGGGCCGGCCGGTGCGGGCGGACGTCGGCCGGCATCTGCATCCGGCTCTACGACGAGCAGGACTACCAGAACCGGCCCGAGTTCACCGACCCGGAGATCGTACGGACCAATCTCGCCTCGGTCATCCTGGCGATGGCGACGATGGATCTGGGCGATGTCGAACGGTTCGGCTTTCTCGATCCCCCGGACGCCCGCCAGGTCAGCGACGGCGTGCAACTGCTCGTCGAACTCGGAGCGTTGAGCGCGACCGGCGGCCGGCGCCGGCTGACCGAACTGGGCCGGCAGCTCGCCCAACTCCCGATCGATCCCCGGCTGGCCCGGATGGTGCTGGAGGCCGACAAGCGCGGCTGCCTGCGGGATGTGCTGGTCCTGGCCGCCGCCCTGTCGATCCAGGATCCGCGGGAACGGCCGGCCGAACATCAGCAGGCCGCCGATGCCCAACACGCTCGCTTCGCCGACCCGAAATCCGATTTCAGCAGTTACCTCAACCTCTGGAATTACCTGTCCGAACAGCAGGCTTCATTGTCGGGCAACCAGTTCCGGCGGCTGTGCAAGGCCGAGTACCTCAACTTCCTGCGGGTCCGCGAGTGGCAGGACCTGGTCGGCCAGCTGCGCCAGATCGTGAAGGGCATGGGCGTGCGGATCGGCAACCAGCCGACCGATCCGGAGCAGTTGCACCGGAGCCTGCTCGCCGGGTTGCTGTCCCATATCGGCCAGCGCGATCCGGCCCGACGCGACTACCTGGGTGCCCGCGGGGCCCGGTTCGCCGTCTTCCCCGGCTCGGGGCTGTTCAAGAAGCAGCCGGATTTCCTGATGGCGGCCGAGCTGGTCGAGACCTCGCGGCTCTACGCCCGGGTGAACGCCAGCATCTCGGCCGAGTGGGCCGAGGAACTGGCGCCGCACCTGGTCAAACGGACCTACAGCGAACCGCATTGGGAACGACGCCGGGCTGCGGTGATGGCGACCGAGCGAGTGACCCTCTACGGCGTGCCGCTGGTGGTGGGACGCAAGGTCGGCTATCACCGGATCGATCCGGCGCTGAGCCGGGAGCTGTTCATCCGGCACGCCCTGGTTGAGGGTGACTGGGAGAGCCGGCACCACTTCTTCCGGCACAACCGCGAGCTGGTGGCCGAGGTCGGCGAGCTGGAGAATCGGGCCCGCCGTCGGGACCTGATGGTCGATGACGAGACCATTTTCGCCTTCTACGAACGGCGCATTCCGGAGTCAGTGGTATCGGGGCGGCACTTCGACTCGTGGTGGAAGAAGGCCCGGCACCGCACGCCGGAACTGCTCGATCTTCAGGCTGAGGACCTGGTCCGGGCCGGGGCCGGCGACGTCTCGACCGAGCAGTTCCCGGATCGGTGGAGCAGCGGCGACTTCTCGGCCGAGCTGTCCTACCGGTTCCATCCGGGGTCCAGCACCGACGGGGTGACGGTCGGCCTGCCGTTGGCGGCGCTGCCGGCGGCCACCGGCCTGGACTGGCAGGTGCCGGGATTGCGCTCCGATCTGGTGACCGGGCTGCTGCGCACCCTGCCCAAGCCGCTGCGCCGGCAGCTGGTTCCGATCCCGGACACCGCGACCGAGCTCATTGCCGACCTGCCACCGGCGGCCGGGCAGACGGCGGCCAGCCTGACCACGACGCTGAGCGAACTGCTGGCTCGCCGGGGCGTGCCGGTACCGGCCACCGCCTGGCAACTGGACGCGCTGCCGCCGCACCTGCGCCCGACCTACCAGGTACTGGGCCCGGACGGCCGGGTGCTGGGTGCGAGCAAGGACCTGGACGAGCTGAAGGCACAGTTCGCGCCGAAGGTCATCGAGACGGTGCAGAGCGCCACCGCCGACATCAGCCGCGACCGGCTCACTGACTGGGATTTCGACGAGCTGCCACGACAGGTCCGGCGCCGGGTCGACGGCGTGACCGTGACCGGCTATCCGGCACTGGCCGACGAAGCCGGCACGGTGGCCGTGCGGGTGTTCGAAACCCCGACCAGCCAGCTGGCCGCGCATCGGGCCGGCGTCCGCCGGCTGCTGTTGGAGAGCCTGCCGTCACCGGTCAAATCCCTGATCCGCGGGGTCAGCCCGCAGTCCCGGCTCCTGCTCGGACGGGCCCCGCACGGCTCACCGGCTGCGCTGCTCGACGACGTGATCGCGGCCGCGGTGGATCACCAACTCCAGCTGGCCGAGCCGCTGCCCTGGCGACGGGAGGAGTACCAGCGGGTCCGGGATCAGGTGGCAGCCGGCTTCGGCGGGGAGGCGGCCCGGCTGCTAGGAACGGTGGAGCAGATCGTGGCGGCCGGGCAGCAGGTCGAGCTGGCCCTGGCCGAGCTCTCCACGCCGCCGTTGCGGGTGGTCCGGGTGGAGCTCGAGGCCCAGCTGCACGGCCTGCTCTACCCGGGCTTCGTGCTCGACACCGGCGCGATACAGCTGCCGCAGCTGCCCCGCTACCTGCAGGCGATGGCTCGACGCGCGGCCGACGCCCGGCTCAACCTGGCCCGGGATCGCGATCGGCAGGGTCAGGTCGCAGTGCTACTGGCCGACCTGGCCGAGCTGCGGGCCAGCCTCGGCGACGGCCCGGGGCCGGCTCGAATCCGTTGGCTGATCGAGGAATTCCGGGTCAGTGTCTTCGCCCAGCAACTGGGGACCGCGGTCCCGGTGTCGATCCGGCGGATCCAGGCCGCCATGGACGAGGTCGAGGACGCCGCCGGGTGAGGGCTCTCAGTCGGGCCGATCGGCTTCGACCGCGGCGCTGACGCCGCCGTAATACTGGCCCCGGAAGAACACCAGCGGTTCGGCGATCGCGTCGTGCACGCCCATCCGCTCGATCTCGGCGATGACCACGAAGTGATCGCCGGCCGGGTACTCGCCCCGGATCGAACATTCCAGCCAGCCCAGGGCCTGGTGCAGCAGCGGGGCTCCGCTCGGACCCAATGACCAGTCCAGCCCGGCGAAGCGGTCCGCGCCCCGGGCGGCGAAGGTCCGGCTGACCGATTCCTGCCCGGCCGAGAGCACGTTGATGGCGATCGAGCCGGCCGCCCGCAGCGCCGGCCAGGTGGTCGAGGTGACGGCCGGGCAGAACAGCACCAGGGGCGGACGCAGCGACAGCGAGGTGAACGAGTTCATCGAGATGCCGACCGGACCGTCCGGCGTCTGCGCGGTGATCACCGCGACCCCGGTCGGGTAGTGGCCGAGGACGTGCCGGAACGAGTCCGCGTCCGGGCCGGCCAGGCTGGGGCCGCCACCACTCACTCCACTTGCCGTCACTCCGCCAGCCTAATCAGGACGAATGCTCAGCTGCGCCGAGCCGGGTCAGTGGCGCCGGGCCGCGAGGTACAGCGGTAGGAAGATGAAGAAGACCAGCAGGCACAACGCCGCCCACGACTCGGGTGTCTCGATGGCGAACGAGCCCAGCCGGAACTCCACCGGAGTGCCGGCCCGCACCCAGCGGCGCGCGTCGAGCAGCACCCAGCCGGCGGCCGCGATCACCACCAGGGCGAGCAGGATCGGCGTCAGCAGCAGCGCCGAGCCGGCCAGGTTCACCCCTGCAGGCTAGCCAGCCCGGCCGGGAACGTCTGATTGGATGCAGTGATGAGCTGGCTCAACGTCGACCCGGCCGATCCGTTCGGCATCCACACCCTCCCCTACGGGGTCGTCGCGGAAGGGCCGGCGGTCCGGCTCGGCGACTTCGTGCTGCCGCTGCGGCCGGCAGCCCAGCGGTTGCGCGCTGACCTGGCGCCGCTGTTCGCCGCCGACAGCCTGGATGCGTTCCTGGCCGCGGGTCCGGCCAGCTGGGCCGAGGTCCGGGCCGAGGTGACCGCATGGTTCACCGACCTGGCGCACCGGCCGGTGATCGAACCCCTGCTGTTGCCGTTGAGCCGAACCCGGCCGTCGTTGCCGTTCACCGTGGCCGACTACGTCGACTTCTACGCCTCCGAGTACCACGCCAGCAATGTCGGGCAGATCTTCCGGCCCGGCTCGGCCCCGCTGACCCCGAACTGGAAGCACCTGCCGATCGGCTACCACGGCCGGGCCGGCACGGTGGTGGTCAGTGGAACGGACGTCCGCCGGCCGCAGGGACAGCGCAAGGTCGGCGAGGCGATCGAATTCGGGCCGAGTCTGCGCCTGGATATCGAGGCCGAGGTCGGTTACGTGGTCGGGGTCGGTGCCGATTCCCCCATCGGCGTCGGAGCATTCGCCGATCACGTCTTCGGCCTGGTACTGCTCAACGACTGGTCGGCCCGCGACATCCAGGCCTGGGAGTACGTACCGCTGGGTCCGTTCCTGGGCAAGTCGTTCGCCACCTCGATCTCGGCCTGGATCACCCCGCTGGCCGCCCTGGACGCGGCCCGGGTCGCTCCGGTCCCGCGCGACCCGCAACCGCTGCCCTACCTGGATGACTCGGCCGAACGATGGAACCTGGACCTGACCTTGCAGGTTCGGCTGAACGGGGAACTGATCGCCGAGCCGCCGTACCGGAGCATGTACTGGACCCCGGCCCAGATGCTGGCGCATCTCACGGTGAACGGCGCCACCGCCCGGACCGGCGACCTGTTCGGCTCGGGCACCGTCAGCGGGCCGGAGCCGAGCCAGCGCGGCTCGTTGCTGGAGCTGAGCTGGGGCGGCACCGAGCCGCTGCAACTGGCCAGCGGTGAGCGGGCCTTCCTGCTCGACGGCGACGAGGTCAGCCTGACCGCGACCGCACCCGGCCCGGGGGGCGCGCGGATCGGGCTGGCCGAGGTGACCGGCACGATCCTGCCGGCTAGCTGATCCCGATCAGGATCCGCGGCTGCCGGGCCGGATCGAGCCAGCGCAGGAGCGACACCAGTGCGGCCGCGGCGATCGACACGCAGCCCTGGTCGGATGGTTCTCGGTGACGTGCAGGAAGAACGCACTGCCCCGACCGGCCACCACCGGCGCGCTGTTGTAGTCGATGACGACCGCGTAGCCGTAGACCCAGCCGGCCTGGTGCAGGTTCTCGCTCGCCGCGGTGTCGAACGGGCAGCTCGCCGCCGGGCAGTTCTGGTGCGTGTTGTAGTAGCGGCTGGCGGTGTCGCCGACCCACCAGTCATCCGGTCCGACCTGCCGGTAGGGCAGCCGGGTGCCCGGATCGGCGGCGTTGCCGAAGGCGTGAGTCAGGCCGAAGCTGCCGATCGGCGTCCCCGAGTAACCCTCACGGGCGTGGCTGGTCAGCCCGGCATAACCCAGCCAGGCCGGCACCGGATCACCCAGCCGGTGCCAGCTTCCGCCGGTCCGGACCCAGGCCTGCAGGCTGGCCCGGGTCGCCCCGGCCGAGGGGGCGGTCACGGTGATCACCTGGGTGGCGGCACCGGTTTCGAACGGCAGCGGCAGCCCGGCCGGCCTCGGCGTCGCCGCCGGGGTGGACCGGGCTGCGGTCGAGCCGGCTCGGGTTGGCCGAGGCGGTGACGCCGAGGCGGTGGGTGGTGCGCTGCTCGATCTCGACCGGTCCGGGCTGGGAGCGTGGGTCGGACTGGCGACGGCGCTCGGCCCGGGTCGGGTCGGTGGCCGGGCCTGCTGGCAGCCGGCCACCAGCAGCGCGATCGCTGCCGGCACCGCCCACACCCTGCCCCGTGCCACTCGCGACAGTCTGCCAGGATGGCGGCATGGTTCTCGAGGTGGCGCTGATCGACGTCCAGCCCGGGCACGAGGCGGACTTCATCACCGCCTTCGGCCAGGTCAGGCATGCGGTGGCCGACTCCCCCGGCTGCCAGAGCCTGCGGATGACCCACGGGATCGAGACTCCGACCCGGTTCGTGCTGCTGGTCGAGTGGGACTCGATCGATGCGCACGAGGCGTTCCGGGCCTCGTCCCGGTTCGGGATCTGGCGCGGCGGCATCGGCCCGCACTTCGCCCAGCCGCCGCACGTCGAGCACTTCTCCGATCTCGGCTGAGGCATCCAGGCGCCAGTCACCGGCGCTGGCGGAACACCACCTCGATCAGATTGCCGGCCGGATCGGCGAACTGCGCTCCGTAGTAGTGCAGTTGGGCGTCCTCCCAGGCTCGGGCCGGTTGCCGGATCTCGGCCCCGGCCGCGGTGGCGGCCAACTGGGCCGCCCGGACCGTGTCGCGATCCTCGACCGTGAAGGCGATGTGTCCGCCGGTGCCGCCGACCAGGCCGGCTACCAGCCACAGCTGCGGCGACTCGTCCGGCCGCCCGAAACCGAGCGCCGCAACCTCGCCCGGGTCGCCCGGTTCGGCCTCAGGATCGGTGTACTCGACCGTGGCGGCCAGCCCGATCACGGCCAGCACCGGTTCATATACTGAGCGACTGGCTTCGAAGTCGTCGGTGACGATGGTGACGTGGTCCAGTGACGCCGGCATATGACATGCCTACCGGATGGAGAACCACGCCCGTGCAGGTGCACCCCGAAGTGGCCGAGGCACTCAGCCGCCGCCGGCCGGTCGTAGCGCTGGAGAGCACGATCATCAGCCACGGCCTGCCCCGACCGGAAAACCTAGCTATCGCGCGGCAGATCGAGCAGGCGGTCCGCGACGCCGGCGCGGTCCCGGCCACCATCGCCGTGGTCGAGGGGCAACCGCACCTCGGCCTGGACGACGGCGCGCTGGCCGCCGTGGCCAGCCGGGACGACGTGGTCAAGGTCAGTGTCCGCGACCTGGCGACGGTGGCCGCCCGGAGCGGCTACGGCGCGACCACCGTAGCCGCGACCGCGCACCTGGCCGCCCGGGCCGGGATCACCCTGTTCGCCACCGGTGGCCTGGGCGGGGTGCACCGGCAGGCGCGCGACACCTGGGATGAGTCGGCCGACTTGACGACACTGTCGCGGACGCCGATCGTCGTGGTCTGCGCCGGGGTCAAGTCGATCCTGGACGTGGCCGCCACCCTGGAGCGGCTGGAAACCCTCAACGTCGGGGTCCTCGGCTACCGCACCGACGCCTTCCCGGGTTTCTACCTCGCCGACTCCGGCCACCGGCTGGACTGGCGGGTCGACTCCGTCGCCGAGATCGCCGCGGTGATCCGACAGAGGCGTGAGCTGGGTACCGAGAAGTACGGCTTGGTCGTGGCCAATCCGGTGCCACCCCAGCACGAACTCGATCGACAGCTGCACGACGCGACGCTGGCTGCGGGCCTGGCCGCGCTCTCCGAGGCCGGCGTGCGGGGCAAGGACGTCACCCCGTTCCTGCTCGAGTTCTTTCACCGTCACACCCACGGCGCATCGCTGGCAACCAACGTCGCGCTGGTGCTGAACAACGCCCGGGTCGCGGCCGAGATAGCCGTGGCCAGCGCCGGCCTCGACTAACCCGGATGGCACGGATCGTCTGCCTGGGCGACGTCATGCTCGACGTGCTGGCCCAGCTCCCCGGGCCGCTGGCGATCGGCTCGGACACCCCGGCCCCGGTCGAGTTCGCGCCCGGCGGTTCGGCGGCCAACACCGCCGCCTGGCTGGCCTGGCTCGGGGCGCCGGTGAGCTTCAGCGGACGGATCGGCGACGATGCGTTCGGAGCCGAAGCCGTCGCGGCCCTGCGCCGGCTCGGCGTGCTGACCCGGGTCGCGATCGACTTCGAACGGCCGACCGGGGTATGCCTGGTGCTGGTCGGCCCGGACGGGGAACGGACGATGGTCCCCTCGGCCGGGGCCAACGCGGCGATGTCCGTGGCCGACGCGGTGGCCGGGCTCGAGCCGGGCGATCACCTGCACCTGTCCGGCTACACCCTGCTCAACCCCGGATCCCGGCCGGCCGCCCGGGCCGCGCTGGCCGCGGCCGGGTCGGTCTCGGTTGACGCCGCTTCGGCCGCACCGCTGCGCGCGGCCGGTCCGGTCGAATTCCTGTCCTGGTTGCCGGCCGGTGCCGTGCTGCTGGCCAACTCCGACGAGCTGGCCGCGCTCGGGGGCGATCCTGAGGCACTGGTCCGGCGGGACCTGACCGTCGTCGTCAAGCGCGGCCCGGGTGGCGCGGAGGTGTTCGACCGAACCGGGCGGCTGCCGGTGGCCACCGATCCGGCGCCGGTCCGCGATTCCACCGGCGCCGGCGACGCGTTCGCGGCCGGTTTCCTGCATGCTCGCTGGCAGGGGGCCGACCTGGCGGCCGCCGCGACCGCGGGCAACCGGACCGCAGCCCGGGCGCTGACCCGACTCGGCGGCCGGCCCCCGCTCGACCAGCCCCCGGACGGCCCGGCTCAGCCGGTGTAGTTGGTGCCGCCGGCGAAGTCCGAGCTGAGAGTCCTGTCCAGTCCGGCGTCGATCACCGAGTCCGAGGTTATGAATCCGAGCTCGCGGTTGCGGTTCATCGAGTAGTCGGAGAAGTTGATCGAGCCTACATAGTCACGGTGGCTGGCCCGGGCAGCGTCGACGTCGATGACCTTGGCGTGGATGTAGAGCGAAGCCGAGTACGAATACAGGTGGACCTTGGCCCCGGCCGCTACCAGCTGGTTGAACGCCGGGTCGTAACTGCTGTTGGCCGTCATCGTGACCTGCACCCGGACGCCCCGCTTGGCCGCCGCAACCAGCGCGTTGGTGATCGTGGTGTCAGCCATCTCCTCGTTCTCGATCGACAACGTCGCGCTCGCCCCATTGATCAGGGCCAGCAACTTGGACTGGGCGTCGGTCGGGCTCCACACCAGGTTGTCACCGTCGGTCGGGGTGATGGCCGCGCCGGCGAAATCTGCGTTGAACACCTTGGTTATGGCCGCGATATCGATCAGATTCTCGTCCATCACGGCGAAGTCGCGGCTGGTCGAGTAGTACTGGCTGGTCAGGTTGCCGCTCATGATCGCCGACGTCGTACCGTCCACGGTGAGCGTCTTCTGGTGGGTCGCCGCATACGTCGTCGGCGCCCACACCACCGACACACCATGGCCGGCCAGATAGGTGTAGGCCGCCTGGTTGTGGGACTTCTCGCGGTTGGTGTCAAGGATCACCCGCACGGTCACGCCGCGGGCCGCCGCGGCGGCCAGATCAGCCTCCGCCGTGGTGTCGGTGAGCTCGTACATGGTCAGGTTGATGCTCGTAGTGGCGCTGTTGATCAACTGATAGATCGCCTGGTACTTGTCAACCGGCTCGACGACCAGCTGGTACTTGGTACTGGCGGCTGCAGCCGAACCGGGGTCATCGACCAGCGTGAGTACGACGAGGGCGGGGACCGCGACGGCCGCGGCTACCGTCGACAGAAATCGGCGCATGAGGGTTCCTTCCCAGGGAGAATTCGGGGGTTATCGCCCTAATTACCCCACCTGGGAGCTGGCTCGGCAACTGCTGGCTTGCGCGCCGATCAACCAACCCGGCCGTCGGCTGCTCGCGGTCACTCCAACCGGACGTTGTTGGCCGCGGCCGAAACCTGAATCCCACCCGGCGCCACCGACAGCTGCGTGATCCGCAGCCCGAACGGTAGCCCGCCCAGCGAGAGCTTTCGAGCAAAGATCGCCGACAGTTCGCTGGTGACCGCCGACGGCACGCTGACCCCGACGTCGGCGACGGCCACCCGCACGTCGCTGAACGCCAGCTCGTCGCCGCCGGGAACGGTGACCCTGGCGCTGACGGTCGCCGACACGCTCCGGCCCAGCACCTGCACGCTCTTCGTGGCCTGCACGCGGCCACCGGCGGCATAACTCAGCGCAACGTCGAGCACCCGGGAAAGCTGGTCGTAGCCGAGGGTCGCGGTGCCGTTGGCGTGTGCGGCGGTCACACCCGAGAAGTGGTCGACGACGCGCACGCCGGTCAGCTTGCCGGAAAAGGTCTGCAGCCGGACCCGCTGACCGTTGGCGTCCACGGTCACGTCCGACCCCGAGACCCGTACGTCGTTGTAGTGATTGGCGATCACCTGCGTCAGGAAGGGGAACCCGCCGATCGAAACCGACGGCTTGTGCTCCAGCTGCTGCGAACTCTGAGCCTTGGTGGCGATCAGGCGCTCGGCGAAGAGCAGGCTCGCCCGGTCGGCCACCACCAGCAGGGCCAGCAGCACCAGCAGTGCGATCAGCCAGCCCCGGCCGCGATGGCGGCCCCGGACCCGGGCCCGGGTCTGCGCCTGCGGCGTCGCTGCGGACAAGAGTCGTTCCTTCCGTGTCGGTCGCCGCTGCAAGAAACCGGCTCGCCCCCGCAGCGCCCGGTTACCGAACGCCGGCGGCGTCCATCCCGCGCAGTTCCTTCTTCAGCTCGCCGATCTCGTCCCGCAGCCGGGCCGCCACCTCGAACTGCAACTCCCGCGCTGCCCCCAGCATCTGGTCGTTCAGCTGCTGGATCAGATCGGCCAATTCGGCCCGGGGCATCGAGGATACGTCGAGACCGCCCTCGGCGTGGGCGCCGACGCCGACCACCCCGCCGCTCGCGCCGCGGCCGGCCTTGCCCGGAGTCGGCGACTTGCCGCGCGACTGCGACCGACCCGAACCGCCGACCGGCGCGCCGTTGAGCAGGTTCTCGGTGTCCTCGGCCTCGCGGGCCAACAACTCGGTGATGTCGGAGATGCGCTTGCGCAGGGGCGTCGGATCGATGCCGTGGGCCTCGTTGTAGGCCAGCTGGATGGCCCGGCGCCGGTTCGTCTCCTCGATGGCCAACGCCATCGAATTGGTCACCGTGTCGGCGTACATGTGTACCTGGCCCGAGACGTTGCGAGCGGCCCGGCCGATGGTCTGGATCAGGGAGGTGCCCGAGCGGAGGAAGCCTTCCTTGTCCGCGTCCAGGATCGCTACCAACGACACCTCCGGCAGGTCGAGCCCCTCTCTCAGCAGGTTGATCCCAACCAGGACGTCGAACTCGCCCATCCGCAACTCGCGCAGCAACTCGACCCGGCGCAGGGTGTCGACCTCCGAGTGCAGGTACCGCACCCGGATGCCCAGTTCGAGCAGGTAGTCGGTGAGGTCCTCGGCCATCTTCTTGGTCAGTGTGGTGACCAGCACCCGTTCGTTCCGCTCGGCCCGGAGCTTGATCTGGTGCACCAGGTCGTCGATCTGACCCTTGGTCGGCTTGACGATGACCTCGGGATCGACCAGACCGGTCGGCCGGATGACCTGCTCCACGACGTCGCCGGCGGTCTTGGTCAACTCGTAGTTCCCCGGCGTGGCCGACAGGTACACCGTCTGACCGATGCGCTCGACGAACTCCTCGAACTTCAACGGCCGGTTGTCCATCGCGCTCGGCAACCGGAATCCGTGGTCGACCAGAGTCCGCTTGCGGGACATGTCCCCCTCGTACATGCCGCCGGTCTGGGGCACGGTGACGTGCGATTCGTCGATCACCAGCAGGAAGTCGTCGGGGAAGTAGTCCAGCAGGCAGTTCGGCGCGCTGCCCGGTTTGCGGCCGTCGATGTGCAAGGAGTAGTTCTCGATGCCGGAGCAGAAGCCGACCTGCCGCATCATCTCGATGTCGTAGCCGGTCCGCATCTGCAACCGCTGGGCCTCCAGCAACTTGTCCTGCTGCTTGAGTTCGGCCAGCCGGCCTTCCAGCTCCAGCTCGATACCCCGGATGGCGCGCTCCATCCGCTCTGGGCCGGCGGCGTAGTGGGTGGCCGGGAAGATGAACACTTCCTCGACCTCGCGGACCACCTCACCGGTCAGTGGGTGCAGGTAGTACAGCCGTTCGATCTCGTCGCCGAACATCTCGACCCGGATGGCCAGCTCCTCATACACCGGGAAGATCTCCACGGTGTCTCCGCGGACCCGGAACGTTCCCCGGGTGAAGGCCAGGTCGTTGCGGGCGTACTGAACGTCGACCAGGCCACGCAAGATCGTCTCGCGCTCGACCTGCTGCCCCGTGCGCAAGCGAACCGACCGGTCGACATACTCCTGCGGGGTGCCCAGCCCGTAGATGCAGGACACGGTCGCCACCACCACCACATCGCGCCGGGTCAGCAGCGACATCGTCGCCGAGTGCCGCAGCCGCTCGACCTCGGAGTTGATGGCCGAGTCCTTCTCGATGTAGGTGTCGGTCTGCGGGACGTAGGCCTCGGGCTGGTAGTAGTCGTAGTAGCTGACGAAGTACTCGACCGCGTTGTTCGGCAGCATCTCTCGCAGCTCGTTGGCCAGCTGGGCGGCCAGCGTCTTGTTCGGCGCCATGATCAGGGCCGGGCGCTGCAACCGCTCGATCAGCCAGGCCGTGGTCGCCGACTTTCCGGTGCCGGTGGCCCCCAACAGGACGACGTCCTTCTCGCCCTGCTTGATCCGTCGCTCCAGCTCGGCGATAGCCGCCGGCTGGTCGCCCGACGGTTCGTACTCACTGATCACCTCGAACTTGCCGCTCGAGGGCACGATGTCGCTCTTCACCCGCATGAGCACCAGCGTACGAGCCGCCACCGACAACACCGTCCGGGCGAACGGAGCCGGCCCCGGCCCGGGCCGACCGGAGCAGACTGGCGACCACGGTGGCGGACAGCACCCCGACGATCGCGGCCAACGACAGCCAGGTCGGCACTTCGGGAGCCCAGCTGAGCTCGCGGCCGGCGTTGACGAACGGCAGACTGTTCTGGTGCAGCGCGTGCAGGATCAGCTTGACCCCGATGAACCCCAGCAGCGCCGCCAGACCCAGGCTGAGATAGACCAGCCGTTGGAGCAGGCCGCCGAGCAGGAAATAGAGCTGGCGCAAGCCCATCAGCGCGAAGAGGTTGGCCGTCACCACCAGATAGGGCTGCTGGGTCAGCCCGTAGATCGCCGGGATGGAGTCGAAGGCGAACAGCAGGTCGGTCAGGCCCAGCGCCACCACGACCAGCAGCATCGGCGTGATCAGCCGACGGCCGGAACGGCGAACCACCAGCTTGGTCTCGACGAAGTCCTCGGTGGTCGGAACCCGCCGACGCAACCAGCCGACCAGCCTCAGCTCCTCACTCGAGCCGGCCTCGTCCTGGTGCCGGGCCTGCTGCCGGACCAAGGAGATCGCGGTGTAGATCAGGAATGCCCCGAAGAGGTAGAAGACCCAGGCGAAGGCGTTGATGACTGCGGCGCCGACCGCGATCAGGACCGCCCGCATGATCAGGGCAAGCACTATCCCGATCAGCAGGGCCGACTGCTGCAGCCGACGGGGAACCCGCAACCGGCCCAGGATGATCAAGAAGACGAACAGGTTGTCGATGGACAGCGAGTACTCGGTGAGCCAGCCGGCGAAGAATTCGGCGCCGTAACGCGCTCCGCTGCTGTGCCAGACGAACACGCCGAAGCCGATAGCGGCGGCCAGATAGACCGCCAACCAGAGCGCACACTCGCGCATCGACGGTTCTCGCCGGCGCCGGCCGACCAGGAACACATCGACGGCCAGGACTGCGACGGCACCGACGACGGTAACTGCCCACACCCAGAAACTGACGACCACGGCCCGACCTCCGCTCGGCATCGAACTCGCGGCCTAACGGCCACGAGCCAGCGCCGAAGGTCTCACCCATCCGAAGTCGGACCGACCACCCGGGATCTGAAGCGTTCCCAGGCGCTTCGTGGATCCGTGATGACGGGGTGCCGTGCTGGGGTTACTCCCCCTCGTCCCGGTGACGCTAGCCGGCCCAGCTGTGACCGGGCTCAGTGCGGTGGCTGCAACCGGGTGCGGGATTCGGCCGGATCGAAGTCGGCCGGTGGATACCGCAGGTCGAGCTCGAGCAAGGTCTCGACCAGCAACTGCCCGATTGCCCAGTTGCGGTACCACTTCCGGTCACTGGGAATGACATACCAGGGCGCTGCCTCGGTCGATGTCCGCGCCAGCACCTGGGCATAGACCGCCTGGTAGTCCTGCCAGCGGGCCCGCTCGTCGATGTCGTTCGGATTGAACTTCCACTGCTTCGTGCTGTCCTCGATCCGAGCGAGCAACCGCCGTCGCTGCTCGGCGTAGCTCAGATGCAGGAAGCACTTGACGATGACCGTGCCGGTATCGGCCAGCTCCGTCTCGAAGGCATTGATCTCCTCGATCCGGCGCAGCCAGGTCGGCTCGTCGATCCAGCCGTGCACTTTGGTGATGAGCACGTCCTCGTAGTGGGAGCGGTTGAAGACGCCGATGATCCCGGGGGATGGCAACGCCCGCTTGATCCGCCACAGGAAATGGTGGGCCGCCTCGGCCGGCGTCGGTTTCTTGAACGCGGTGATCCGCACCCCGGCCGGCCCCACCTGTCCGACCACGTGCCGGACCACACCGTCCTTGCCGGAGGTGTCGGTGCCCTGCAACACCAGCAGGATCTTGCGGCGAGAGCCGGAATCACCGTCGGCGTAGAGCATCTCCTGCTGCCCGGCCAGGGTCACGCCGGCATCGGACAAAGCCTTCTTGGTGCGCTTCTTGCCGCCGGGTGCCCAGGGCGTAGCCGCGGTCGGGTAGCCCAGCAGGTTGACCGGACCGGGTACCAGGCGCAGCCGGTCGCGCAGCGAATCTGCCATGGCGACACCCTAATGCCGAGCCGGCCCGGCGCCCCGCCGGCTCAGCCGGCGATCGCCGCGGTGACTCGGGTCGGCACCCCGCCGGCTCAGCCGGCGATCGCCACGGCGACTCGGGTCGGCATCCCGCCGGCTCAGCCGGCGATCGCCACGGTGACTCGGGTCGGCACCCCGCCGGCTCAGCCGGCGATCGCCACGGCGACTCGGGTCGGCGCCCCGCCGGCTCAGCCGGCGATCGCCACGGTGACTCGGGTCGGCGCCCCGCCGCCTCAGCCGGCGATCGCCTCCAACGTGACGGTGAGGGAGGCGCCGCTCGCCACCCGGTAGGTCAGCCGGTCCCCCGGGCGCGCGCCGATCAGCACCGAACCCAACGGGCTGCTCGGCGTGATCACCGAGACGTCACCGCTGGACTGCTCGACCAGGCCGATCAGGTAGTCCGAGGTCTCGTCCTCGTCTTCGAACCGCAGCGTGACCAGGCTTCCGATCTCGGCCGCGGCCGCCGATCCGGCGGCAGCGTCGGGCACCTGGAGCTGCGCCTGCAGCTCGCCGATCTTCAGGTCGAGCTCGCCCAACCGCACCAAAGCCTCGATGTTGCCGGCGTGATCGGCGGCGTCGCCGGCGCCGCCGGCCGGGATCGCCTCCAGTGCGGTCTGGGCCCGCTGGGCTTGCAGGTCGGCCAGCCGCGCCGTCAGAGCAGCGCGAGCCGAGCTGGTCAGGGTGGGCATCATCATGGTGGTCACGGCAGATCCTTTTTCCTTCTGACGTCGGGAGTTCGTAGTCGCACACGGCTATGGGTTCACGGCCTGGGCAACCCGCGGGCTGCGCCGGGACGGACATCGAGCACTGCGTTCGGTACTTCGGCGGGATTTTCAGTTGTTCGGCAATCAAGGCTGGGACTCGGAAAACTCCGTGGCCGGCCAATTCGTTCCCGAACCGATCGCGGTGCGAGCCGGTCTTAGTGAACTCATATCGGTTCACGGACCGGGGTCGGCCTCGGTTCGGAGAGAGCATCGGCGATCGACCGGGATTATTAACACTTCGCCGCGCCGTTTATTCAGCTTGTCTAGCGATTACTCAGCTAGCACCATTCAGTACCCGACGAAATCGGACGATCAGTCGGTTTCGACTGAGGAAAGTCGGGCCAGGGCAACCAGTCGCGAGACCGCCCGCCGGTACTTCTTACGGTACCCACCGGCCAGCATGGCCGGGCTGAACAGCTGATCCAGCGGCACCCCGGACGCGCTGACCGGGATCTGCCGGTCGTAGAGCCGGTCGGCCAGCACGACCAGGCGCAACGCCACGTTCTCCTCCGGCGCCGGCGTGAGCCCGGTCAGGCACACCTCGGTCGTTCCGGCCACCAGCGCTCCGTAGCGCGAGGGGTGCAACCGAGCCAGGTGGTGCACCAGGGCCGGGAATTCGTCCAAGGTCGCCCCGGGTCGCTGGGCCGCTCGTCGCACCAGTTCCGGCGTCGGGGGCGGCGGCGGTTCCGGCAGGCCCCGATGTCGATAGTCCGGCCCGTCGACCCGCACGGTGTCGAAGCGGGCCGCCATCCCCTGGATCTCGCGCAGGAAATCGTCGGCGGCGAAGCGGTCCTCACCCAGCCGGTCCGGCAGCGTGTTGGAGGTCGCCGCCAACCGCACGCCGGCCTCGTCCAGCCGGGCCAGCAAGGTCGAGATCAGTACGGTGTCGCCCGGGTCGTCGAGTTCGAACTCATCGATTGCCAGCAGGCGCATCCGGGAAAGCCGTTCTACCAGCGGGCCGAAGGACAGCAGGCCAGCCAGTTGGGTCAGTTCCACGAAGGTCGCGTACGCCTTCGGCCCGGGCGCGGCATGCCACAACGACGCAAGCAGGTGCGTCTTGCCGACCCCGAAGCCCCCGTCGAGGTACACCCCGGACGGCCCGGTGGTCGTCGCCGACCGGCGGAACCGGCCGCTTCGGCGCCGCGGTGGGTCGCTCAGCCTGTGGGCGAACGCCTCGATCCGGGTCACGGCGGCCCGCTGGCTGGGCTCGGCTGGATCGGGGCGGTACGTGTCGAACCGCACGCCGGCGAACAGCGGGGGCGGCTGCAGCCCATCGATCAGCGTCTCGGCCGACACCTCGGGGAACCGGTCGGTCAAGCGCTCGGGCACGGCTGCCACAGTAATGGCCGGGCGCGCGGCCGGCGGCCGGGCCTGATGAGATAGGCAGATGCAACGATTCCTGCCCGAGCCGGTGGCGGCGTCGGTCGATGTCCACGAGCACTACGCCCAGGACTGGCTGGACCGCGGCGGCGTGCGGGCGAACTTCATTGCCAGCGCCGATGGAGCCGCGGCAGCCGGCGGCCAGTCCCGGCTTCTGCAGACGCCCGGCGACAACAAGGTGTTCGCGGCGCTGCGGGACCTGGCCGACGTCATCCTGGTCGGCGCGGCCACGGCTGCGGCCGAGGGCTACCGACCCTCGGCACCCTCGACCCGCCGCCGTGAGCTTCGCGCCCGCTTCGGCCTGCCGACGGCACCGGCCATTGCCGTGGTGTCCGGCCGGCTCGAACTCGACCTGACCGCGCCGCTGTTCGCCAGCGCCGCGGACGCGCCGACGCTGGTGCTGACCAGCGCGGCCGCGCCGATCGCCCGCCGCAACGACGTCATCGACCTGGCCGGCACCGAGTCCCGGCTGCAACTGCTCGAGATCGCGGCCGGCGACGGCGGCGTCGACTTCGCCGCCGCCGTGTCGGCGCTGCGGGCCCAGGGTTATCGGCACATCCTGTGCGAGGGTGGCCCGAGGCTGTTCGCGGCCGGAGTCGCGGCGGGCGCGATCGACGAGCTCTGCCTGAGCCTGTCGCCGCTGCTGACCGGACCCGGTGCGCCGCGGATCACCGGCGGGCCGGAGTGGCCGGACAACAGCGCGGTTGGCCTCGAACTGCGCGGGCTGCTGGAAGAAGCCGGTGCGCTGTTCGCTCGCTACCGGGTCGTTGCCGCTGCCACCGAGGCCGAACCGGGTTAGCCGGCAAGCACCGGTGACAAACCGAACCCAGCGAAGTGGTGGGCGCCGATGAAGGACAGCACGCCGGCAATCCGGCCGTCGCGCACCGACAGCACGTTGATCGACCACGCGCCGAACTGGTCGGCTCCGGGCGGTCGCAGGTACCCGGCCACGGCCGGCTGACCGTTGGCAGTGACGGGACAGTGCCGCCAGTCGCCACAGCTGCCCATCGGGACCGCCCGCACGAACTCGGCCACCCCGGCCCGGCCGGCGAACCACTCCGGTAGCGGCGGCATGGCCCAGGTGACGTCATCGGTGACCAGCGCCAGCAGGGCCGAGACGTCGCCCCGCTCCAGAGCGTCGGCGTAGCCGGCGACCAGCTCCCGGACCCGCCGGTCACCGGCAGCCCGCAAGGACTGCTGTTGGCTGCGGTCAGGCACCCGCTCGGCGACGTTGCGCCGAGCCCGTTGCAACGAGTTGGTCACGGCACCCACGCTGGTCTGCATGATCTCGGCGATCTCGGCCGCGGAGAAGCTCAGCACGTCGGCCAGTAGCAAACACGCCCGCTGGTTGCCCGGCAGATGTTGCAGCGCGGCCACGAAGGCCAGCTCGACCGATTCCCGCTGTTCGATCCGATCAGCCGGTTCGCTCGGGTACGGCTCGAGCCAGCTGACCTCGGTCACCGGCGCGGACAGTACGGCGGCCGTGCTGGCCGGCCCGAGGTCCATCGGAAGCGCCCGGCGGCCGCGCCGCTCGATCGAATCCAGGCAGGTCCGGGTCGCCACCGTGTACAGCCAGGATCGCAGGGCCTCGGGAGCCCGCAGCTCGGCAAAGGCGCGCCAGGCCCGGACCAAAGCCTCCTGCAGCGCGTCCTCGGCATCATGCGGGGAGCCGAGCAAGCGGTAGCAGTGCGCATGCAGCTGCCGTCGCAACGGCGCAACGGCCGCCTGGAAGTCAGCCTCCGAACGCAGAACCTCGGTCACGACCGCTGATCTTGCCCGATCCGGGCGGCCGGCGCGTGCCGTTGCCGCGTCGTCGCGGCCCACCGGTGAAACACTGAGCCGATGAAGCTGCCCGTCATGCCACCAGTCGCGCCGATGCTGGCCAAGGCGGTGCCGACCATCCCGCCCGGCGCGTCCTACGAGCCGAAATGGGATGGGTTCAGGTCCCTCATCTTCCGGGACGGCGACGAGGTGGAGTTCGGCAGCCGCAACGAGAAGCCGATGACCCGCTACTTCCCCGAGCTCGTGGAGGCGGTCAAAGCTGAGCTGCCCGAGCGATGCGTGGTCGACGGCGAGATCGTCATCGCGACCGAGCGCGGCCTGGACTTCGAGGCGCTCCAGCAGCGCATCCACCCCGCCGACTCGCGGGTGGCGATGCTGAGCGAGAAGACGCCGGCCTCCTTCATCGCTTTCGACCTGCTGGCACTCGGCGACCAGGACTACACCGACCGCCCGTTCGCCGAACGCCGCGCCGCGCTCGAGGGCGCGCTCGCCGGCGCGAGGGCGCCGATCCACCTCATCCCGACCACCACCGATCTCGACCTGGCGAATCGGTGGTTCGTCGAGCTGGAAGGAGCTCACCTGGACGGCGTGATCGCCAAGCCGCTCGGGGGCACCTATCAGCCGGACAAGCGGGTCATGTTCAAGATCAAGCACGTGCGCACCGCCGACTGCGTACTGGCCGGCTTCCGCTGGCACAAGACCTCCTCGCCGGCGCAGCCCCTGGTCGGCTCGCTGTTGCTGGGGCTCTACAACGCCGAGCACAAGCTGCAACATGTCGGCGTCGTCGGGGCGTTCACCGCCAGGCGTCGCGCCGAACTGGTCGAGGAACTCACCCCGTTACTGCTTGCCGACGGAGCGGAACACCCGTGGCAGGAGTGGGCCGAGGCCGAGGCTCATCAGGACCAGCGGCTGCCCGGGAACGTCAGCCGGTGGAACGCCACCAAGGACCTGTCCTTCGTCCCGCTGCGCCCGGAGCGGGTGCTCGAGGTCAAGTACGAACACATGGAGGGGACTCGCTTTCGCCACCTCGCTCATTTCGTGCGCTGGCGCGAGGACCGTAGCCCCGAGTCCTGCACCTACGAGCAGCTCGAGCAACCGCTCACCTACGCCCTCGACGACATCGTGGCCGGACTAGGACGCTGACCGGGCAACTGAGAACCCGGCCCGCCCGACCCGGAGCAACTGGCACTGATCGGTAACCTCAACGGCGTGCCGCTCATGCTCCGGTCCCGCCGAGTTCTCCTGTTCGCCGTGCTGTGTTCACTGGGATTGATCGTGGCGGCCTGCACCAGCGGCAAGCACCGCAGCCCCCAGCCGACCGCCACTCCCAGCAGCAGTAGCACCGCATCGTCGTCGGCGCCGGCCAGCCCGGCGGCCCAGGTCCCGGCCAACCTCGACTTCTCCGACTGCAGCGACCAGTTCCAGACCGCCATCAATACCGCCGCCGCGAAGCGGATGACCTTCTCGTGCGGGAAGTTGGCCGTGCCGCTGTCCTATGCCGACCCGACCGGCAAGACCATCCAGCTGTTCGTGCTCAAGGTGCATGCCAAGTCCCAGAAGCCGGCGGACAAGCTCGGCTCGTTGCTGGTCAACCCGGGTGGCCCCGGCGAGTCGGGCATCAACCTGGCGGCCGGGCTGGTCAGCGCGCTGAGCAGCGACATCTTCGCGCACTTCGACCTGATCGGCTTCGACCCCCGCGGCGTCGGCCTGTCCTCCCCGTTGGAGTGCCTGTCCGACCAGGAGAAGGACCAACTGGTCGCGGCCGATCCCGACGTGCGCACCGCGGCCGGGCGAGCCGCGGTCAAGGCCGCGGCGACCAAGGTCGCGACGGACTGCTCCCGCAAGTACGGCCCCGCCCTGGCTGACTACAACACTGTCGAGACCGCCGAGGACATGGACGTGATCCGGCGGGCGGTCGGCGACGACAAGCTCAACTACCTCGGCTTCTCCTACGGAACCCGGCTGGGCGCGGCCTATGCCCACGAGTTTCCGACCAACATCCGCACCGAAGTGCTCGACGGCGCCCTCGACCCGGGCACCTCATTCGTCGATTTCCTCGCGCAACAGACCAAGTCCTTGGAGGCGGCGTTCGACCAGTTCGCCACCGACTGCCTGCACCGGCCGGCGTGCGCCAAGCTTCGCAATCCCCGCGCTGCAGTCCAGAGCCTGATCGCTTCGGCCGACCGGACGCCGATCCCGTCGAGCCGCAAGGGCGAGACCCGGCGGGCCACCGGCGGCGTGGTGACGCTGGCGGTCGTCGCCGCGCTCTACGACCAGAGCCAGTGGGTCCCGCTGGGCAATGCCCTGCTGCAGGCCGAGCGCGGTGACTCCTCCGGGCTGTTCAGCCTGGCCGATGCCTACAACAACCGGGATCCGGCCACCGGCCATTACACCAACGTGCTCGACGCCGAGACTGCCATCAACTGCAACGACACCACCTTCCGACCTACCGACAGCATGGTGGCCAGCACCGCCCGCCAGTGGGTGTCGAAGTACCCGCTGTTCGGCAAGAGCTCAGCAGCCAGCCTGTATGAGTGCTTCGACTGGCCGGAATCCGGACATCCCCTGCCGCCGGCCGCGGCGCCCGGCGCTCCGCCCATCCTGGTCGTCGGGACGGTGCACGACCCGATCACCCCCTACCCGCAGGCCACCGCCCTGGCCAAGGCCCTGGGTACTGGCGTGGTGCTGAGCTGGGCCGGCGAGGGACACACGGCCTATCCCAAGACCAGCTGCATCCGGACCAAGGTCGACGGCTACCTGTTGACCGCCAAGCCACCCGCGGTTGACAGTTGCCCGCTGTCGTGACCGGGTGACCGGTCCGATCCGTCT
>Ga0187809_10000260_pt1 | contig 31607 bp, 31 predicted proteins | sample NC_wetland_sal_i_8_FD_132415 | JGI IMG/M metagenome (GOLD analysis project Ga0187809, IMG submission 132415) | Wetland sediment microbial communities from Neuse River Estuary, North Carolina, USA - ASW_4 | ecosystem: Environmental > Aquatic > Freshwater > Wetlands > Sediment | place: USA: North... | reverse complement strand
GCCACCAGCGAATGTCCGCTGGCCGGCCCTCAGGGCGCGCGTCCGGCGGCCGATAGGGACGCTGCCGCACCAAGCACCGCGTCGAGTCGAACCTCGCCCTCGGGTCCACCCGAGCCGGGCGTCGTCGAGTCCGCAGGCGCCGGACGGCACCACAACTTCCGAGGAAGAGAAAGCAGGAGATACCGATGGCTGACGCCAACGACAACAATGACGGTTTCGGGCCCTGGGACGACTGAGTCCTCCCGTCACCACCGGCCGCCCCGCTCATCGACGAGCGCGGGCGGCCTTCGTCGTTTTCGGCCCCCGCCATCGCAGCGGGCCGGACGTGGTGGCGCTGCCCGTCACCGGAAGGCCCGATGACGGGCAGCGCGCACAGGTCAGACTCCGAGGGCGAAGTGCCCCTTACCGTCACCGAGGTAGATCCGCGGCGCCTGCGTGCCCCCACTGACCTGCACGTCGAGGTGGCCGTCGTGGTTGGCGTCCAGCACCGCCACCGTGTAGACCGTGTGCCCGGTCGGATCGTTCTCGAGCAGCACCATGGCGCCGGTCGATCCGGACGCGACCAGCGCGCCGCTGCCGGCACTGCCGGGCAGGCCCGGCTGGTCCCGATGCGAGGACAGGTAGCCGGCCGCGATGTCGGTGCCACGCTTGTTGTCCAGTCGCCCGAAGGCCAGTGACGGCTGCGGCGTGTCGTTGAAGAACATCGCCGGACCCTGGCTGAAGCCCGAGCCGTCGCGCAGGTAGGTGGTGAACGAGGCGTCCTGGTCGGTCGACTCCCAGATGTCACCCCGGCCGTCGCCGTTGAAGTCCTGCGTCCCGACGTAGGACGGGTAGCCGTTGCCGGCGCTGGCCGACAGCGGCACGAAGTTGCGCAGCACCACCAGCGGCTCGGTGATGCCCGGGGGCTGGCTGAACCAGGTCACGGCCAGGTCATCGCGGGCGGTCCAGCGCCGGTGCACCGCAACCCCCAGGTCCGGACACTGCGCGAAGCTGGGCAGGCCGGCGATCGTGTAGTGGTGCACGACCGCCTTGGCGTACCGGCCGTGGCCGAGACCGCGTTCGACGCTGGCGGTGCAGCCGCTGGCGTCGTAGCCGAGGGTGGTGCGATCCGGAATCCAGCTGCCGGCGACGTTGCCGATGATCGGATCGTGCCGGGCGTTACCGGTGGTGGCCGAGGCGGCCGGAGCGGCCAGGAACAAGGCGCAACCGGCGGCGCCCAGGAGCAGGAGCAGACGTTTCATCGTGTGAATTCCCCCCGGGTTCACTGTGAGGTGGTCCCGATCCTGCCCAACGGTGCTTGGTTTGTCCATGCGAACGCCGACGCTCCGCCCAGCGTTCGGCCTCTCGTCCAGCGCGCCCGGACGGCTCGTCCAGTCAGCCTTGGCGCATCCGCTGCCAGCGGAACGGCCCGAAGCGGGGGCTCAGTCCGGGAGTCGGGCTCGATCGTGGATGAGGTTGACCTCGAGCAGCAGGTCCCGACGCGCCAGCACGTCGGCCGGGCGGCCCTCGGCCACGATCCGGTGGTCCTCGCCGAACACCAGGCAGCGATCGGCCAGCCGGTGCAGGCTGTCCAGGTCATGAGTTGCCAGCACGACGGTCTTGCCGGCCGCGGCCAATTCCTCGATCAGGCCGGTCAGCCACTCCCCCGTCCGCGGGTCGAGGGCAGCGGTGGGCTCGTCGAACAGCAGCACCTCGGGATTCATCGCCAGCACCGTACCGATCGCCACCCGCTTCTTCTGGCCGCCGGAGAGCTGGAACGGCGCCCGGTCCACCAACTCGGCGATGTCCAGCAGCCGCAATACATCCTCGACCCGGTCGGCGGCCTGAGCCGGGCTCAGCCCGAGCTGCAACGGCCCGAAAGCCAGCTCCTCGCGCACCGTCGGTGAGAACACCTGAGCGTCACTGTTCTGGAAAACAAAGCCGATCCGGGACCGGAAGCCGGCGCTGAGTTGCTCATCCTCCAGGCTGTCCTCGGTGATCTGCGCGCCGAACGCGCAGAACCGGCCGCGGTCGGGAAAGATCAGGCCGTCCAGGAGTTTCAGCAGCGTCGACTTGCCGCAACCGTTGGCCCCGAGCAGGGCCAGCTTCTCGCCTCGATGCACGCTCAGGCTGACGCCGTCCAGCGCGGTGAACCGCCCGAGATAGGCGTAGTGCAGGTCCTCGGCGATCAGCAGCGGCTCGCCGGCCGGGTCAGTGGCCAAGGCCACGGTCCCCGAGCAGCAGCGCTACCGCCGTGACGGCAACCGTGAGCACGAACGCGACGTCGCGCCAGCCCGGCCGCGGCGCGTCCAGCACTCGGGGATTACCCCGATAGCCACGGGAGGTCATCGCCTGGTGGACCTCCTCCGACAGCACCATCGACTTACCGATCAAGGCCCCGGCCGAGGCCGCCACGAACCGGCGGGCCTGCCGATCGTGCTTGGCCGCGCCGACGGTGCGGGCTCGCCGGGCCAGATACATGTCGGTCACCGAGCCCAGCAGCAGGAACAGGTAGCGGTAGGCCATGCCGATGACCAGCACGAACATCCGCGGCACCCCGAGCGATCGCAACGAGGCGAGCAGCCGGGTCCACGGCGTGGTCAGCGTCAGCAGCACGACCAGGCTGATCGAGGTCGCCACCCGCGATACCACCAGCGTGGCGTTGGCCAAGCCCTGGCTGGTGAATCCCTCCGGCCGGCCGTGCCAGTGCCACAGCGTGAGCACGACATGGCCGCCGGTCACCACGCTCAGGGTGGCCGGGAGCAGCACGATGCCGGTGAAGATCGGCACGAACAACCACACCCGCTTGAGGAAGAACGGCAATGGCAACGCGCTCAGCCCGGCCAGCACCAGCGTGCCGGCGTAGAGCGCCAGCAGCGTCACGATGCTGTGCAGGAACGCGCTGGCCACCAGCAGGCCGAACAGCCCCACGACCTTGGCCCGCGGATCCAGCCGCTGGAGCAACCCGGACCGGGCCGCCGAGTCGTCGCTGAACATCACCTGGTGCAGCAGGTCGGCGCCGCCGGCCAGGGTCTTGTGCAGGTAACTTCCCTTGCGGCGACGGCCGATACAGCCACACGGGCACAGCGCCAGTTCCGGTGCCAGCAACCAGTCCGGCGTGCCGGTGTCACGAGCCGGCAGGGTTGCGGTCACGGCGCGGCGCCGATCGGCTGGTCGCTCTCCTCCGCGGTGGCGGCGGCCGCCGCCCGCGATCGGCTCCGGCGTGCCTGCAACCGGCGGACGACGCCGGCCACGGCCAGGATGGTCAGCCCGATCACGGCTATCCCGATCGCCGCCGAGACCAGGTAGCCCAGCGCCGGATGCTGGTCGTGGCCGAAGTCGTAGCCGCTGAAGAAGGCGTGATGCCACAGCCCGTTCCACTTCTGCAACCCGCTCGGGATGGCCGACAGGTGGTACCGGGCCAGATCGAGCTGGCCCGGTCGCTGCTCGCCGAACGCGGTGCCCGGCGCCAGCAGGCCGAGCGGGGTGAGCACGGCCATCGTCACCACCGCGGCCAGCGCGAGCCGGACCGGCCTGACCTGGCGGGCCCGACCCGGTTCGTCGCCGGTGAGCGGCACGCCGGGATGGTTGACCCGCAGCAACGGCAGGTTGGCCCGCTGCAAGTAGGCGATCACACCACCGGTCAGGACGGCCTCGACCACGCTGGCCACCGCCAGGTGGGCCAGCAGCATCGCCGGCACCGCCTGGGACAGGTGGTAGGGCGAGTACAGCGGCTGGCCCTGCGCGTTGTGGAACAGGTCGGGCTGCAGGCCGAGCTCGACACCACCGCACAACGCCGCCGCCGACAGCCCGAAGTAGCCGCCGACGCCGGCGGCCACGGCCCGCCGGGGCGCGGTGAGCAGGCTGCGTCCGGCCAGCAACCGGTAGCCGCCGTAGCTGAGAAACGGCAGCACGATCGCCATGTTGACCACGTTGACGCCGTAGGAGAGCACCCCACCGTCGCCGAAGAGCAGGGCCTGGAAGGCCAGCGCCACGCTGATCGCGATGACGGCGGCCCACGGCCCGAGCAGCACCGCCACCAGCGCGCCGCCGACCGCGTGGGCCGTGGTGCCGTCCGGAATCGGGATGTTGAACATCATGATCAGAAAGCACATCGCCGACAGCAGGGCCAACGTCGGCACCTGGCGGGACTTCACCGTCTTGCCGACCTTGCGAGCGGCGGTCGCCCAGACCGGGATGGCCACGGCATAGCCGACCGCGCACGTGGCGGGTGAGAGATACCCGTCCGGAATGTGCATGTCGTGCCCAGCCTCCCTGCCGCTGACGCGCGGTTCCGGCCGACCACGATTATTGCCAACGTTTTGCATCAGCGTAGTCGGCGGCGTCGCCGACCGGTACCGGACGGGCAACCCGATTCCGGTCGGTGATCAAGATCGGCGAATCGCCGCCGGCGGTGCCCCGGATGTGCGAGCATGCCCTGCGCGCTACGAAGCGCGCGATTCATACCAAGATGGGGGACCTGCGTGAACTTCGGCGAAGCAATCAAGTCGTGTTTCAACAACTATGCCAACTTCCGCGGCCGGGCCCGGCGGTCGGAGTACTGGTACTGGGCGCTGTTCGAGGTCTTGATCGGGCTGGTACTGGAGGTGCTGACCATCGCGACCAAGAGCCCGGTCTTCGTCCTCATCTTCGCGCTGTTCGCGCTGGCCACCGTGCTGCCGACGCTGGCGGTGACAGTGCGACGGCTGCACGACACCGGCCGCAGCGGCTGGTGGTACTTCATCGGCTTCGTGCCGCTCATCGGGGGGATCACGCTGCTGATCTTCACCCTGCTGCCCAGCACCCCTGGGGCGAACCAGTTCGACCACCGCACGCCGGACGCGGTCGCCGCGGGCTGATTTCCTGCCGGTCGGCCGGTCCCGGCGACGGGACCGGCCGGCCCGTCCGGCGGTTGTGACAGCATCAGGCGGTGAGCACAGCCGTACCCGGACTCGACCGGGTGCTGTCGGAGCAAGGCTGGCCGTACGCCTCCGCGGCCAGCACCGGCCCGGATGACCCCGGCCGGTTCCGCGCCCTGTTCGGCCGGGACGCCCTGATCACATCGTTGCAGGTCTTGCCGGCCCGTCCCGACGTGGCCCGAGCCAGCCTGCGGGCGCTGGCCGCCCGGCAGGGGCAGCACGAGGACGAGATAACCCTGGAGCAGCCGGGCAAGATCGGGCACGAGTTCCGTGACCATCCGCCGCCGTCCTTCGTCGCGGGCGGCTGGCCGGCCGAACAGCCCTTCCATTACTGGGCAACCGCTGACGCGACCTCATGGTTTCTGGTCGTGCTGGACGCGCTCGCCGATCCCGAGCTGACCGCGGAGCTCCGCCCGGCCTGGCAGGCGGCGGCCGGCTGGCTCGAGCGCAGCCTGGTCGCCGGCAACGGGCTGATCCGGCACCGGCCGGGGTCTCGAGCCGGGCTGAGCCAGCAGGGTTGGCGGGATGCCAGCGACACCACCGTGCTCACCAAGGGCGCCGGGGTGCTGCGCCCGGACGGGACCCGCCCGGCGCCGCCCCTGGCCGACGCCGACACCCAGGCGGTCACCGTGGCCGCACTCCGGGCCCTGGCTCGGCTCACCGGCGACACCCGATGGTCCGGTCGGGCCGATCGGCTGCGGGCCCTGCTGACCGAGCGCTTCCTGCCCGACGTGGTGCTGCTCGAAGCCGGTGATCGGCCAGTGATCGGTGCCGGTTCGCAGCTGGGCTGGCTGCTGTGGGCCGACGCGGTCGAACCGGTGGCCGTGGCCGCAGTCGCGGATCGGCTCTGCCAGCCCGACATCACCACCGGCTACGGGCTGCGCACCTTGGCTGCGACGGCACCGGCCTTCGACTGGCAGGGTTATCACCGGGGCGGGAGCTGGCCCTTCGACAGCTGGCTGGGCTGGGCCGGCCTGCGCGCCGCCGGCTGGACCGAAGCCGCTGACCGCCTGCGCCGCGGCGTGCTGGGCGCCCTCGATGAGCTCGGGGATTATCCCGAGCTCTACCTGATCGACCTGGCCGGCACGCTGCACCCTGCTCCGGCCGGCAATCGGATCCAGGCCTGGACCGTCGGCGCCGCCTGGGCCCTGCAGCACGGCTGGGACGGGCGCCCCGGCGGGTCGGGCTGAACGCCAGGACCGCCCGAGGGGCCCGGTAGCGGGTGAGATTGCCCCTATCCGGACAGGGATGCCGACATCTCAGCAGAACGACTTCCGGGCCGATCAGTTGTACGTGCTTGGCAGCGTCATGTCCGAACCGGATCGCAGCGCCGTGTCCGCCCCCACGCCCGGCGTGTCCGGCGGCGATCACGTGCGCCTCGTGGACGAGGGGCGTCGGGCCCACCTGGCCTCCGTGGTCGTGCTGGTGGCCGGGGCACTGGCCATCACCGGTTTCTTCCTGCTGCCCTCGGGCGGAGCGGTGCAGGATCTCTGGTACTCCGGCGTCGGTGTCGCCGCGTGCGGGGTGATGATCGCGGGCATCGCCTGGCGGCGTCCTCGGGAGCGCAGCGGCTGGACGTTGCTGACGGCGGCCTGCGGCCTGTTCGTTGCTGGCGACGGCGTCTACACCTTCTATGACCTGGTGCTGCACCGGGACGCACCATTTCCCTCGATCGCTGACGCGATCTACCTGCTCGGCTATCCCCTGCTGTTCCTCGGCGTGGCCCGGGTGACCCGCCTCGGCGCCGCGCCGGGCGCACGCGAAGGCTGGGCCGACGCCGGCATGGTCTCGCTCGGCGGCCTGGCGCTGTCGTGGCACCTGCTGATGGGCAGCACCGCCGACGACACCAGCCTGAGCATCGCCGGCCGGCTGGTCACGCTGGCCTACCCGGTCATGGACATCGGCATCCTGTTCATCATCGTCAGCGCGATGATCATGCGCTCGGCCCGGCGCAGTGCCGATTCGATCCTGGCCCTGGCGGTCGCGGTGATGCTGGTCGCCGACTTCGCCTACGACCTGCAGGTGCTGCACGCGACCTACTCGGCCGGGGGCCCGACCGACGGGATGTTCCTGGCCAACTATGTGCTGATGGCGGCCGCGGCGATCCACCCCAGCGTGGCGGCCAAGGTCCCGGCGCCGGCCGGCGGACAACCGCGCCGGCCCCGATTCTGGTTGCCGTTGGTCGCCGCCGCCTCGGCCATCTCCCCGGTGCTGCTGGTGGTCTGCAGCCTGGCCGGGGTCCGCGTCGACGTACCGGTGCTGGCGCTCATCTCCGTGGTGCTGTCGGCACTGGCCGGGCTGCGGACGTCGTGGCTGTTTCTCCGGCTGCGGGACCAGGCCGAGCAGTTGGCGGCCCGGACCGAGTCGCTGCACGAGTCGCTGGCCGCGCAGCAGGCGTTGGAGGAGGACCTGCGTCACCAGGCCTTCCATGACAACCTGACCGGGCTGGCCAATCGCGCCCTGCTCCACGACCGGATCGAGCACGCGCTGGCGACGCACGAACCGGAACGGATCGCCTTGTGCTTCTGCGATCTCGACGGGTTCAAGGAGGTGAACGACACCCTCGGCCATGCCACCGGCGACACCCTGTTGAGCATCGCCGGCAAGCGGATCGAGGCGGTGGTCCGGACCAGCGACACGGTGGCCCGGCTGGGTGGCGACGAGTTCGCGGTGCTGTTCTGCAACGTCGAGGATCCATCGGCCGTCATGGGCATGGCGGAACGGATCGTGTCGGTGCTCCGGCAGCCGGTGGAGCTCGAGGGCGACCGGATCCACCTGTCGGCCAGCATCGGGGTCGCCTTCGCGGCGGCCGGGGCCTCGACCCAGCGCCTGCTGGCCGACGCCGACGCGGCGATGTATGAGGCCAAGCAGGGCGGCAAGGACCGGGCCGTGGTCTTCGAGTACCAGATGCGCAAGCGCATCGTGGACCGGATGACCCTGATCAACGCGTTCAGCACGTCCCTGCGGGAGGGCCGGTTCTTCCTCGAATACCAACCGCAATACTCCCTCAGCGACGGTCGGCTCGAGGGCTTCGAAGCGCTGCTGCGGTGGCTGCACCCGAGCCTGGGCCGGGTGGCGCCGGATCAGTTCATCCCGGTCGCGGAGGAGACCGGTTTCATCGTGCCGCTCGGCCGGTGGATCTTGGAGCAGGCCTGTCGCCAAGCTGCCGGCTGGGCCGATCGCGGGTCCCCGGTGGAGATCTCGGTCAACATCTCCGGCCGGCAGTTGCACGATTCCAGCCTGTGCAATGACGTCCGAGCCGCGCTGGCCAAGACCGGGCTGCCGCCTCGACTGCTGACGCTGGAGATCACCGAGACCACCCTGATCGCCGACCCGGGGGCGACCGCCGGGGTACTGGCCGAACTGCGAGGGCTCGGGGTCCGGATCGCGATCGACGATTTCGGCACGGGATATTCCTCGCTGAACAGCCTGCGGCAGCTGCCGGCCGACATCCTCAAGGTCGACAAGTCCTTCGTCGATCCGCTCACCGACCCCCGCAGCGAGGGTCGGGCCTTCGTGCAGATGATCTTGCGGCTGGCCCGGGACCTCAACCTCCGCGCGGTGGCCGAGGGCATCGAGCAGGAAGAGCAGCGAGCGGTGCTGGCCGAACTCGGCTGCGACAGCGGCCAGGGCTACCTGATGGCGCGGCCCCTCAGCCCCGAGGACGCCGGCCGGTGCCTGCCGCCGCCGGGACGGGTGGCCTGAGCCGGCAACCGAGCGCGCCGGTGTGCGGACCGGTCACCGCACCACCGCAACCACGAAGCCGTCCCAACCCTTCAGCCCCACCGTCTGCACCGCGGTCGCCAGCAACCGCTCGTCCCGGCCGAGCGCCTCGATCATGGCCCGGGTCCCCTGCACCCGCGGGTCGGAGCTGGCAGCGTCGGTGACCGCCCCGTTGCGCACCACGTTGTCGCCGATGATGACCGTGCCCGGACGGCTCAGGGCCAGGGCGGCGTCGAGGTAGGCCGGGTTGTTCGGCTTGTCGGCGTCGATGAAGACCAGGTCGAACGGTTCCGTTCCGCGTTCGATCAATGCCCGGACGGAGTCGGTGGCCGGCCCGACCACGAGTTCGACCCGGTCGATCACCCCGGCTCGGGCCAGATTCGCGCGCGCCACCTCGGCGGTCGCCTCGTCGACCTCGAACGTGACAACGTGCCCGGCCGGTCCGGCGGCGCGGGCCAGCCAGATGGTCGAGTAACCGGCCAGCGTGCCGAACTCGAGGATCCGGCTGGCGTTGGCGATCCGGGCGATGATGGCCAGGAGCGCGGCCTGATTGGGAGCGACCTCGGCCAGCGGCATGACGGTCTGGTCCGAGCTGGCCCGAGCCGCGGCCAGTGCTGCGTCCTCGTGGACCAGCTGCTCGATGAAGTACTCGTCGACCGCGGACCATCCCGATTCACCCTGATACATCTGCCGCAGTGTACGGGCCGGCCGCGCTTCGACGGGGTTCGAAACGTCCGGCTAAATCCGGACCGGTCCGGTCGGTTTCCGGCTATTCTCGCGCGGTGTTGAGCTCCTCCCGAGGCGTGGCGGCGTGAGCCCGCCGGCGCAGCCTTCGACCCCGGACACCTCGACCCGGCTCGCGCTCTGGCTGCCGCCGGCCGTCTTGGCCGCGGTGCTGCTGGCGACCGCCTCGCGCTACGGCTTGCACCGGGACGAGCTGTACTTCATCGCCTGCGCCCATCACCTGTCCTGGGGCTATCCGGACCAGGGGCCGCTGACCCCGCTGATCGCGGCGGCGATGACCGCGCTGGCGCCGGGCTCGAGTTGGGCGCTGCGGCTGCCCTCGGCCCTGGCGGCAGCCCTCACCGTTCGGTTGGCCGGGCGCACCGCCCAGGAGCTGGGCGGCCAGCACCGGGGCCAGCTACTGGCCGAATGCGTGACCGCGGTCGCCTCGATCGTGCTGGTCACCGGGCATCTGCTCAACACCTCGACCTTCGACCTGCTGGTCTGGACCGGCGCGCTGTGGCTGGCCGTGCGCGCGGTGCTGCGCGAGCAACCCCGAACCTGGTTGTGGGTGGGCCTGGTCATCGGGATCGGCCTGCTGAACAAGCCGCTGCCGGCGTTCCTGGCCGCCGCGATCTGTTTGTCCATAGCCATCAGCGGGCCCCGGCAACTGCTCCGCACGGCGTGGTTCTGGGCCGGGGCGGTGGCCGCGGCCGGGCTCGCCGTGCCGTTCATCTGGTGGCAGGCTGCGCACGGCTGGCCGCAACTGACCGTGTCCCGGGCGATCGCCCACGGCGGCTCGACCAGCTCCCAGCCCGGCTGGGCGGTGCTGCCGTTCCAGCTGCTGCTGGTCAGCCCGGTCCTCGCCCCGGTCTGGATCGCCGGCCTGCTGGCGTTGTTTCGCCGGCCCGAATGGCGCGCCGTCCGGTTCGTCGGGTGGACGTGGCTGGTGCTGGCCGTGGTATTCACCGCGGCCGGCGGCAAGCCGTACTACCTGGCCGGCATGCTGCCGGTGCTGGTCGCGGCCGGCGCGGTCCGCTGCGAGGCCTGGCTGGCGGCGTCGCCGGTCCGAGCCGGGGCCGCGCGGTATCGGGCCGGCTTGCTGTATACCGCGATCGCGCTGAGCGCCGTGGTCTGCTCGATCATCGGCCTGCCGGTGCTGCCGGCGTCGCAGGCCGGGCCGGTGGTCGCGGTGAATCCCGATGCCGGCGAGACGATCGGATGGCCGGCGTTCGCGGCCACGGTGGCCGGGGTGACCCAGCAGGTCGGTGAACCGGGCACTGTCGTGTTCACCCGCAACTACGGTGAGGCCGGAGCGCTGCAGTACTACCGGCATCGCGCCGGCCTGCCAGCCCGGATCTTCAGCGGCCACAACGGCTACGGCACCTGGGGACCGCCCCCACCCGGAGCGGTCCCGGTTGTCGTGGTCGGCTACTCCCCCGACGCCGCCGGCCGGTGGTTCACCGGCTGTGCGGTGCGCACCCACTTCCACGATCCGGCCGGCATCGACAACGAGGAGAACGGCGTGGCCATCCTGGTCTGCCGCGGGCCCCGCACGAGCTGGGCCGCGGAGTGGGATCAGCTGCGCCACCTGAACTGACGAGTCCAGGCAGCCGTTCGGCTCGGCACGAACCTGACATACACGTGTTAGATTTCAGCTGTGTCAGAACGTCGCACGCCTGCATGGCGGCCGGGGCCAGCCGTCGACACCGGGTCGGGACGGCACTGCCTCGAGCTCGGTGACCTCGACCTGGTCCGGCTGGCGGCAGCGCGGGCGCCACATCTGTCGGTCATCCAATGGCTGGTCGCCGCCGGAGCACCACCGCCGGCGCGGGGCCGTTTCGGATCGCTGGTCTCCCGCGCCGTCCCGCGACGGGCCGCGCCGGTGCTGGCGGCACTGGGCGAGCCCGGGCGCCGCCATCTGCCGGACTACCTGATCCCGATCCCGCCCCGCGACGGCGCGACCGTCGGGCAGAATCTCGCCGCGCTGCTGGACGCCCCGGCCGACGCCCTGGCTGCCGAGGTGGCGGCGTGGCCGGGCCGTCCGCCGTCGCGGTGGCGTCCGGCGATCGAGGATCCGCAGCGCTGGCGGGAAGACTTCGCGCTGGCGACCGAGGCGGCGTGGCGGGCCGGCCGGCCGCACTGGGAGCGCAGCCGGCCCCGGCTGGATCGCGAGGTCGCCCGGATCGGGGCCGCAGCAGTAACCGGGTCGCTGCCGCTGCTGCTGAACACATTGCATCCTCGGCTGCGGTTTGCCGACGGCGAGCTTCGCTTTGCCAGCTGTCGGGCGCTGCGAGTGCCGCTGGCCGGCCGGCGTCTGGTCATCGTGCCGATGCTGGCGCCACCGCCGCGAGTGATCCTCAGCTTTCAGCGCGATGACGTCGCGCTGGTGGCCTACTCGGTACTGGGTCGCGGGGGTGCGCCCGCACCGGAATCCGATCGGTTGGAGCTCATCAGCGGCCCGCTGCGGTCGCAGGCACTTCGCCACCTGGCCCAGCCGCTGACCATGCAGGCGCTGGCCCGCAAACTTGACTGCGCGGCCAGCACCGCCACCTACCACTGCGACGTGCTGGAGGCGGCCGGGCTGGTGTCCCGGCAACGGCACGGGACCGGGGTCTGGGTGGCCCGGACCTTCGCCGGAGACGAGTTTGTCGACCTTCTCAGCTGAACCGGTGCCGGCTCGGTCAGCAAACCTTTCGAAACCTGTCGAAACTCGGCGCTGGGTGAGCGAGAAGTGGCCAGACTGGAGCGGTTGGGGGTCACGGCTACTGGGTTGGTGAGGGACACGGTGGGTCAGGATTGCTTGTCATTACGGGGAATTCGGCGCTACCCGGTGAAATGCATGGCCGGCGAGACACTGGCCCAGGTCGAGGTGAACGAGCGCGGACTGTCCGGCGATCGGCGCTACGCCGTGCAGGACGCGGCCGGGCGGCTCGCTTCCGGCAAGCGCACCCGGCGCTTCCAGCGCCATGACGAGGTGTTCGGATATCGCGCCGAGACAACAGCGGCCGGCGTCGAGGTCAGCCACCAGGACCATCGCTGGGCGGTCGACGATCCCGAGCTCGAGGCGCACCTGAGCCGGTCGCTCGGCGAGCCGGCGCGGGTGACGCCGGAAGGTTCGGTGCCGCACTTCGACGCCGGGCCGGTATCGCTGGTGAGCGACGCGTCCCTGCAGTGGTGCGAGAGCACCCTCGGGGTCGATGCCGACGTGCGACGGCTGCGGGCCAACCTGCTCATCGCGGCCGATGTGGCGTTCGAGGAAGAGGAGTGGCTCGGCAAGGTCGTTCACATCGGCGACGCCGTCCTCGAAGTGGTCGCGCGCACCGGGCGGTGCCGCACCATCGATGTCGCTCAGGACGGAGCTGCGGCCGCCCAGCGCTGGCTCAAGCCACTGGCCGCGACACGGGATATGCAGCTCGGGGTTTATGCCCGTGTGCTCAGACCCGGGGCGGTCCGGGTCGGCGATCCGGTTCGAGTCGAGAATGCCTGATCACCACCTGCGTCTCACCGCCGCCCGACCTCGGTCATCGTCGCTTTCATGATCGTCCGTCCCGGCGCCTGCAGCTCGATACTGGCCAGCCTCCCGGTCACATCGACCAGGTCCACTGTGATACTGACCTCAGCGGACCCTGATCCGACGTGCGTGTAGACGGCAAACGCACTGCGGTCGGTCGCAGTGCTTTCATGCACACCGGGCGAGAAGCCAGGGGCCTGCGACGGCGAGCCGGCTCCTGCTCAAGCTCGTCATCATCGGCCAGCGAGCCTGCTAGCGGCTCCCCCGTGATCACGACGCTGACCTGCACGCCCGGGTGCGCTCTGCGAGCCGGACTGCCAATCGCATTCATCCTGCACCGAAGGACGCGCCTCAGCTGGGTTCACCGACGCGAGGAGGGCTGCTGACAAGCCGTCGCCGACGTAAGAGTCCTGTAGCTACGGTCGGCCTCGGGCCAGATCCTTGGCTACCGATGCTGCCGAAACGGTAGATGTGACCGGTTGGCCTAAGAGTTCGCTCACCGTGGACGTGCTGACCGGGCAGGAATGGATCAGTTCCAGAGCAGCCGATGCCGGCCCGGCGGTTTGGGTCGGGCTCGGTGCAACGTGGCCGGCCGAGTCGGCGCGTCGACCAGTCCCAGGATGCGAAGCCCCGCAGCTGGCAACCAAGGCCGAAACTCCGAGACTCAGAGCGATCCGCAACCAGATCTGCGTCGAGGAGCATCCGCGCGATCTTCTCGTCGCTTGCAGGCTCTTTCGAAGTTCGAGCAGGCATTGCTGTCCCCGATTGACCTGGAAGCCCCGGGCGGTAAGTCCTCCCCCAGGACGCCCTGGCACCCGTTACCGGGGCCGGAAAACCGAAAGGACGCGGCCCTGTCGGGTACCGCGTCCATTCGGTTGCACGGGGTGTGATCACCCCATGTCTGGTGGAGGTGCCGGGAATCGAACCCGGGTCCTTCGTCGCTTTGATGGGTCTTCTCCGGGCGCAGTGTGCTTCGCCTCTACTCGGCCCCACCGATCATGCACACAAGTCGGTGTGACAGGCCCAGTCGCTGTGAGTTGTCCCGTCCTACCCCGCGACCAGGTCGGACGGTGAGTCACCTAGCTGATGCCAGCATCCGGGCCGGTGACGAACCCGGGCTGACAGACCCGTTATCGCTGATTAGGCAGCGAGAACGAAGTCAGCGCGATTGGAATCGGCGCTTATTTTGTTGTGCATCGCTTTTTTAACGAGGTCAGCAATGCGGTCCTCGGCCCGCTTCCCCTCATCTCGACGTCCGAAGTCGAGACCATTCACCCCCTGGATCGGCAACCGTTCCATTGTGCCATGCCGGTCCAGCTCTTTGCCGGGTTCGGGCCCAACCGCGCTCGGATACCCCCAAGGGGTATAGTTGGACGCGTGACCACGCCGACCACCACCCCGGGCTACCACGACAGCAAGCAGGCCCACCTGAAACGGCTGCGCCGGATCGAGGGCCAGATCCGGGGCCTGCAGCGCATGGTCGAGAACGACACGTACTGCATCGACGTCCTGACCCAGGTCTCGGCCGCGACCCGGGCCCTGGAATCGGTCGCGCTCGGCCTGCTCGACGAGCACCTGAACCACTGCGTCAGCCACGCCATCACCGCCGGCGGGGACGAGGCCGAGGCGAAGCTCAAGGAGGCCTCGGCCGCCATCGCCCGGCTCGTCAAGTCCTGAACCGCACCAGCGATCAGAGAGGATCCACCGTGACCACCACCGAATACCAGGCCAGCGGACTGACCTGCGAGCACTGCGTCAACGCCGTGACCGAGGAGCTCAAGGCGGTGCCCGGCGTCACCGCCGTCGCCGTGGCGCTGGTGCCCAACGGCACGTCCACTCTGACCATCACCAGCGCGGCCGAACTCGAGCGCAGCCAAGTTGCTGACGCCCTCGACGAAGCCGGCGACTACCAGCTGGTCTGAGCATGACCAATCCGATCAAGCTCGCCGCCCCTGAGGTGACCGCCGAGTACGCCGTCGGCGGCATGACCTGCGCCTCGTGCGCGGCCCGGATCGAGAAGAAGCTGAACAAGCTGCCGGGCGTGCACGCCAGCGTCAACTACGCCACTGGCCTGGCCACCGTCACCGGCGGCGCTGACCCCGAGGTCATCGGCACCGTCGAGAAGCTCGGCTACACCGCGATCCGGCACGAGCAGGGTACGAGTGAGGCCGACGAACCCGAGGTCCGGCCCAGCCGGCTCATCATCAGCGCTGCCTTCGCGATCCCGGTCGCGCTGATCAGCATGATCGGCGGCCTGCACTTCACCGACTGGCGCTGGGTGGTGCTGATCCTGGCGACGCCGGTCGCCGGCTGGGGGGCCTGGCCATTCCACCGCAGCGCCCTGCTCCAGGCCCGGCACCGGGCCAGCAGCATGGACACCCTGGTCTCGCTCGGAGTCGCGGCCAGCTACCTGTGGTCGCTGCGGGCCGTCTTCACCGGCCACGGCGAGGTCTACTTCGAGGTCGCCAGCGCGGTCACGGTGTTCCTGCTGCTCGGCCGCTACCTCGAGGCCCGGGCCCGGCACCGCTCGGGTGAGGCGCTGCGCTCGCTGCTCGAACTGGGCGCCAAGCAGGTCAGCGTGCTCCGCGACGGCCAGGAGTCCCTCGTTCCGATCGAGCAGCTGCGGGTCGGCGACCAGTTCGTGGTCCGCCCCGGCGAGCGCATCGCCACCGACGGGGTCATCCAGGACGGCCTGTCGACCCTGGACACTTCCAGCATCACCGGCGAATCCCTGCCGGTCGAGGTCTCCCCCGGTAACGAGGTCCTCGGCGCCACCGTCAACCTGTCCGGCCGGCTGATCGTCGAGGCCCGCCGGGTCGGCGCCGACACCCAACTGGCCCAGATCGCCCGGCTGGTCGCCGAAGCCCAGAGCGGCAAGGCGAACGTGCAGCGGCTGGCCGACCGGGTTTCAGGCATCTTCGTGCCGGTCGTGCTCGGGCTGGCCGGGCTGACGCTGCTGGCCTGGCTGATCACCGGCCACTCCGCCGATGCCGCCTTCACCGCCGCCGTGGCCGTGCTGATCATTGCCTGCCCCTGTGCTCTCGGCCTGGCCACCCCGACCGCATTGCTGGTCGGCACCGGCCGCGGAGCTCAGCTCGGCATCCTGATCCGCGGCCCGCAGGTACTCGAACTGGCCGAGAAACTCGACACGATCGTGCTCGACAAGACCGGAACGGTGACCACCGGGCAGTTGCAACTGGTGGCAGTGCACCCAGCTCCGACCGTCGACCGCCTCGAGCTGCACCGGCTCGCCGCTGCGGTCGAGCACGCCTCGGCCCATCCGATCGCCCGCGCGATCAGCCAGTCGCTGCCGGGGGAACTGCCCCCGGTGACCGAGGCCGCCGATCACGGTGGGCTTGGCGTGTCCGGGATCGTGACCGGCCACCAACTCAAGGTCGGCCGGCTGTCCTGGCTCGAACTCGACGCTCCAGGCGAACTACGGGCCCAGGCCGAGCAGGCTGAGCAGGCCGGCCAGACCGTGGTCTGGGCCAGCCGGGACGGCGAGCTGATCGGGCTCTTGGTAGTAGCCGACACCGTGCGCGAGACATCGCGGGCCGCGATCGCCCGGCTTCGCAACCTCGGCCTGCAACCGGTACTGCTGACCGGCGACAACGCCCGGGCCGCGCAGGCAGTCGCCGAGCAGGTCGGCATCACCGAGGTCATCGCCGGCGTGCTGCCGACCGAGAAGGCCGAGCAGGTCAAGCAACGCCAGGCCGGTGGCCGGCGCACGGCCATGGTCGGCGATGGGGTCAACGACGCCGCCGCCCTGGCCACCGCCGACCTCGGACTGGCTGTGGGTGGCGGCAGCGACATCGCCGTGCAGGCCTCGGATCTCACCCTGGTCCGGCCCGATCTGATGCTGGCCGCGACCGCGATCGAACTGTCCCGAGCGACCCTGCGCACCATCAAGGGCAACCTGGTCTGGGCATTCGGTTACAACCTGGCCGCCATCCCCCTGGCCGCCCTCGGGCTGCTGAACCCGATGATCGCCGGCGCGGCCATGGCGTTCAGCTCGGTCTTCGTGGTGACCAACAGCCTCCGGCTGCGCCGGTTCGGCCGGGAGTAGGCCCCCTACCGCCGCTTTTGGAGTGACCGTCGCCGTCAGGACGACGGTCACTCCAAAATGGTGCGTGGGGAGGGGGGCGGGCGCTAGAGGGGTGGGACCACCTTGCCGTAACCGGTGAAGGTCTTCTTGGTGGTGAAGCCGAGCGAGGTGTACAGCCCGCCGGCCCCGTGCGCATTCTGGGTGTCGACCGCCAGCTCGATCACCCGGTAGCCCTGCTCGGTCGCGGCCCGGACCGAGGCGCCCAGACAGGCCCGGCCGAGGCCGCGGCGGCGGGCCCGGGGCCGGACCCCGACGATGCTGGCGTAGGCCTCGCCGGCCACCCATTCCTGAATCATCGAGTACCCGTCGACCTGGCCGTCCGCGGCCACCGCCACGAAGCTCAAGCCCGGCCGGAACGCCCGGGCGCCCACGAACTCCGCCCACCGCTGCTCGTCGTTGCCGGTAGCACCCCAGTGATCGGCGAAGGCCTCGTTGTGGGCCAGCCGGGTCGACTCGGACACCGCCGCGGTGTAAACCTGGGTGGCCGGTAGCCCGGCCAGGTCGAGCTCGGCCGGCAGCGGCAGGGTCATCTCGTGGAAGTACCGGACGGGCTGGTGGCCGCGCCGGGCCAGCAGCGGCCGCACCGGGTCGCCGTCCAGGCCGCCCGAGACCCGCAGCAGCAGTTCCCGGCCGGGGTGCCGGACGGCCCCGAGCGCGCGGGCTCGCGGTTCGAGAATCTCCATGATCTGGCGGCCGAAACCCTGGCCACGGAACTGCGGGTGAACGCCGCCCTGCAGGAACGCGGTGCCCCGGCCGTCGAACCGCCCGGTCGACACGGTCACCGCACCGTAGCCGGCCAGCGCGCCGTCGACCCAGACGGCGATCGTGTCCAGCTCGGCATCGACCGTGGCCGAGGACAGCTCCTCGACCACGTCCTCGGGCTCGTAGAACTCCTCGGTGCCGTCGGCTTCGGCCAGCGCGCTCAGCAGCTTCGACACCTCACCGGCGTCGGCCGGCGACACCGGCTGCCATCGTTGCGACACCAGCAACCTCCTATAACCCGAGCAAACGCGCCCCGTTGTGCCAGAGCACCGATTTCAGCCAATCATCACCGAAGCCCCAGTCGATCAGCGACTGAATTTGCTCGGCGTAGGCGTAGGGGATGTTGGGAAAGTCGCTGCCGAGCACGATCCGGTCGCCGGCGTCGGCGTAGCGGGCCCGCACGTCGGCCGGGATCGGAGCGAACTGGCCCAGGTAGGCCGTGCCCACCATGGTCGTGTCGAGCATGACGTTGGGGTAGGCCAGGGCCAGCTCCAGGTGCTGGCCGTACTCCGGAGCCCCGGCGTGGGCGATGACCAGGCGCAACCGCGGATGCCGTTGCAGGACGAGGCCGATCGGGCCCGGCCCGGTGTGCGCGCCGGGAATCGGGCCGGAACCGCAGTGCGTGATCACCGGCACGCCCGCCTCGGCCAGCAGCCCCCAGGCCTCGTCCAGCACCGGGTCCGAGGGGTCGAATCCGCCTACCTGGACGTGCACCTTGAAGATCGCCGCACCCTGATCCAGCGCCCACAGCACGTCGTCGGCCGCGCTCGGCTCGGCGAAGAAGGTGCCGGACTGGATGGCTTCCGGGTGCTCGGCGGCGAAGTCGGCACACCACTGGTTCAGCCAGGCCGCCATCCCGGCCTTGTGCGGGTAACACAGGGTCGGGAACCGGTGCACGCCCAGCCGCTGCAGGGCCGCGATCCGGTCCGGCTCGGGCATCCGGTAGCGAATCGGCCAGGCCCGGCCGTAGTGGGTCTCGGCCTGGTCGAAGTAGGCCCAGACCTTGGCCAGCATCCGCTCGGGCAGGAAGTGCACGTGCACGTCGGCCAGGCCGGGCAGTCCCAGGCCCTGCCAGACCGCGGGAACGTCAGCGTCGCTCAGCACGTCAGCTGTAGCGGCCCTTGAGCCGGCGGCCGAGCTCGCGCTGGATCTCGCGGTCGGCGTCCCGGCGGGCCAGATCCTGACGCTTGTCCCAGCTCTTCTTGCCTCGGGCCAGAGCCAGCTCGACCTTGACCTTGCCCTCGCTGAAGTACAGCGCCAGCGGCACCAGGGTCAGCCCGGACTCCTTGGTCCGACCGATCAGGCGCTGGATCTCAGCCCGGTGCAGCAGCAGCTTGCGAACCCGGCGCGGAGTGTGGTTGGTCCACGAGCCGAAGGCGTACTCGGGAATGTGCACGTTGTGCAGGTAGACCTCGCCGCCGTCGATGGTGGCAAAGGCATCGGCCAGCGACGCCCGCCCCTCCCGCAGCGACTTGACCTCGGTACCCATCAGCACCACGCCGGCCTCGTAGGAGTCGACGATCTCGTAGTCGTGCCGCGCCTTCTTGTTCTGGGCGATGACGCGGCGCGCCGGTGCTTTGCTGGTCTTGCTGCTGGCCATACGTATCAAACTACCGGCGCCGCCAACCCGATTGGTCCGGTTGGCTACAAGCGAACGTAGAGCCGGAGCGTCACCCAGGCCGTGATCGCGGCCGCGATCACGCCGGAGACCAGGCCGACACTGCCGGCGATCAGGATGTCGTTGCCGACGATCGGTTGCAGGATCCTCGATTTGACCTGGTCGCCGAGCAGGCCGTCCAGGAAGACCAGCTTGGCAATCCAGTTGCCGACCACGGCCAGGATCGCCCCGACCGCCGCCGCGACCATGGCCTCGATCACGAACGGCAACTGGGTCATCCAGCGCGAGGCGCCGACCAGGCGCATGATCCCGGTCTCGTTGCGCCGCTGCTGGGCCGCGAACTGGATGGTGTTGGCCATCTGCAGCAGCGCGGCAATACCGACGATGAAGGCCATCACGAACGAGCCGTACCGGCCGGTGTCGAACAGCCGCAGCATCGTCTTGAGGCTGATGTCCTGGTTCTGCACCTGCTCGACCCCGGCGGCGCCGGCGTAACGGGCGGCCACTGCGGGGTAGTCGGTCTTGAGGTTCTTCAGCTTGATCGTGAACGACGGCGGGATTGCCCCGGGACCGGCCTCGTCGACCACCTTCTCGCCCAGCCGCTGCTTGGCGATCGCGGTGGCCTCGGCCTGGTCGATGAAATCGACACTGGCGGAGATGATCTGCGGGTCGGACTTCAGCTTGGCCGCGAGCGCGTCCTTCTCGGCCGTGGTCACCGCGTGCTTGCAGTTCGAGCCCGGCGTCTGGTTCGAGGTCGCGGTGCACAGGTAGATCGAGACGTTGATCTTGTCCTTGTAGGCGGTCTCGGTCTTGGCGATCTCCTGGTTGATCAGCAGCGCGCCGCCCAGGAAGAACAGCGCGATCGCGGTGGACAGCACCAGCGCGACGGTCATGCTGGCGTTGCGGCGCAGGCCGGTGGCCACACCGGACATCAGATAATTGGCGCGCATGGGGTATTCGGCTCCTGTGGGTTGGCGCGGGGGGTCGGCCGGCGGATCGGGGCCGGGCTAGCGGCCGATGCCGTAGACGCCCCGGTTCTGGTCCCGGACGATGTGGCCCAGGTCCAGTTCGATGACCCGCCGGCGCATCGCGTCGACGATGTTGTTGTCGTGGGTGGCCATCACCACGGTGGTGCCCTTGCGGTTGATCCGCTCGAGCAGGCCCATGATGCCCTGGCTGGTGTCGGGATCGAGGTTTCCGGTCGGCTCGTCGGCCAGCAGGACCAGCGGCCGGTTCACGAACGCCCGGGCGATCGCCACCCGCTGCTGCTCGCCGCCGGAGAGTTCGTTCGGGTAGCGGTGGGCCTTGCCGTCGAGGCCGACCATCTCCAGCACCTCGGGCACCGAACGCTGGATCGAGCGCTGGGACTTGTTGATGACTTCCAGGGCGAAGGCGACGTTCTCGAACACCGTCTTCTTCGGCAGCAGCCGGAAGTCCTGGAACACGCAGCCGATGCCCCGGCGCAACTCGGGCACCTTGCGGCCGGGCAGCCGGGCGATGTCACGGCCGTTGACGACGACGCTGCCCCGGGTCGGGGTCTCCTCGCGCAGCAGCAGGCGCAGCACCGAGGACTTGCCGGAACCCGAGGCGCCGATGAGGAAGACGAACTCCCCCTTGTCGATGTCCAGCGACACCCCGTCCAGGGCCGGGCGAGTACTCGCCGGATAGATCTTGGTGACGTTCTGCAGCGCGATCACGGGAGGCCATCTTACCGCCCGGTAATCGATGGACCGGTTAAGCGCGCACTGGGTTACCGGTGTTAACGCCGACCAGATCTCAGCCGGTCGCCGCTGCGGCCGAGTTGGTCAAACGCCGGACAACGGGGCGAATCGTCCCTAGTCTGGGCCGATGCCTGCTCCCCGAACCGCGACCAGCCAGCTCCGGGCGTTTCAGGTGCTGGCCGCAGCCTTGATGAGCGCCCTCGTGGTGATCGCGATCGCGCTGAGTTTCGTCCTGACCGGCGGCACCCGGTCCACTCGCAGCGGCCACCGCGTCCAGACGCACCCGCCGCAGCTGTGGGTCTATCTCGTGGTGCTGGGCCTGGGGCTGGCGTCGGCCCTGCTGGTGCAACTGGTCGGCTACCGCATCGCGCCGGTCAGCCCGAGCGCGGACCCGGCGGCGGCGGCCCGCACCGGGGTGGCCCGGTACCAGGGGGCCATGGTCTTGCGGTTCGCGCTGATCGAGGCGGTGCCGATCATCACCATCGCGTTGTCGTTCGCGATCGCCGCGAACACGGTGCTGCCCTACCTGGTGGCGGCGGCCGTCGCGCTGGTGCTGATGTATGTCCACGTCTGGCCGAGCGAGCGGCTCATTGCCAAGGTCGAGGCGATCCTGGACCGCCAGGGCGGTCGCTCGCAGCTCTCGGCCACCCTGCGCGGCACCGGCTGAGCCGGCTCAGGACGAGCGGCGCCAGCGGATGCCGGCTTCGATGAAGCCGTCCAGATCGCCGTCGAGCACCGCCGCTGGATTGCCGACCTCGAACTCGGTTCGCAGGTCCTTGACCATCTGGTACGGGTGCAGCACGTAGGAACGCATCTGGTTGCCCCAGCTGGAACTGCCGTCCTTGAGCGCGTCGAGCTTGGCCTGCTCCTCCTCGCGGCGTCGCTCCAGCAGCTTGGCCTGCAACACCGCCATGGCCGAGGCCCGGTTCTGGATCTGCGAGCGCTCGTTCTGGCAGCTGACCACGATGCCGGTCGGCAGGTGGGTGATCCGGACCGCCGAGTCGGTGGTGTTGACGCCCTGCCCGCCCGGGCCGGAGGAGCGGAACACGTCCACCCGCAGGTCGTCGTCGGGGATCTCGATGTGGTCGGACTGTTCCACCACCGGCAGTACCTCGACCCCGGCGAAGCTGGTCTGGCGCCGGCCCTGGTTGTCGAACGGGCTGATCCGGACCAGCCGGTGGGTGCCCTGCTCGACCGACAGCGTGCCGTAGGCGTAGGGCACCTTGACCTGGAACGTGGCCGACTTGATGCCGGCCTCCTCGGCGTAGGAGGTGTCATATATCTCGGTTGCGTAGTGGTGGCGCTCGGCCCAGCGCAGGTACATCCGCAGCAGCATCTCGGCCCAGTCGGCGGCGTCCACGCCGCCGGCCTCGGAGCGGATGGTGACCAGGGCCTCGCGGGCGTCGTACTCCCCGGACAGCAGGGTCTGGACCTCCAGCTCACCGACCGCCTTGCGCAGCGCGGCCAGCTCGGTCTCGGCCTCGGCCTTGGTGCCCGGATCGTCCTCGGCCTCGGCCAGCTCCCACAGCACGCCGGTGTCGTCGATGCGCGAGCGCAGGTCCTCGACCCGACGGATCTGGCCCTGGGTGTGGCTCAACTTGGACGTGACCTTCTGCGCGTTCTCGGGGTCGTTCCACAGCTCGGGGTCCGATGCCCGCTTCTCCAGGTCGGCGACCTGGGCCCGCAACGCCGGAACGTCGAGGACGGCCTCGATGCTGGCCAGGGTGGCCGAGAGCTCCTTGAGTTCGGCGGGTACGTCAGTCACAACCGTTCAGACTACTGGGTGGCCGGGCTCGGGCCGTCGGTCGCCGCGGCCGACTCGGCCCGGGCCGCTGCCTCCGAGGCCGGCTCGTCGGCCAGCACCCGGCCGTAGCGGTTCAACACCCGCTCGCGCAGCACCGCGTCGCTGCGCGGCACCGGCTGGATGAAGATCTCGGCCAGGGCCGGATACTCCGCCCGCAACTCGTGGTCGAAGCGGACGCAGGCCCGCTCCACCTCGTCGGCCGAGTACCCCTCCTCGAAGTCGACCCGGACGCAGAGCAGGATCCGCTCGACGCCGATCAGCATGGTCTGCACGTCGACCACATCCAGGATCTCCGGCTTGCGCTCCAGGCTGGCGGTCACGGCCTGCACGGTGCGCAGGTCGGCCTGCTTGCCGATCAGCAGGCCCTTGCAGGTCTGGGCCAGGGCGAACGCGGCGAAGATCAGCAGCACGCCGATGGCCAGCGACGCCGCGCCGTCGAACACCGAGTCGCCGGTGAGCTGGTGGCCGAGCACGCCGAGGGCGGCCAGCACCAGGCCGACCAGGGCGGCCGAATCCTCCAGCACCACGCTCTTGACCGTCGGGTCCTCGGGATCACGGATGTAGGAACGGACCGAGCGCCGGCGGCGCCGGGCCGCGCCCTCGGCCTGCTTGAACGCCTGCCGGAAGCTGCTGCCCTCCAGGACCGCGGCCAGGGCCAGCACCGGGTAGTTGATCCACAGCGAGCTGTCGCTCTCACGCCCGGCCAGGATGGTGTGCAGGCCCTCGTAGATCGAGAAGGCGGCCCCGGAAACCAGGATGGTGACCGCAGCCAGCAGCGACCAGAAGTAGCGCTCCTTGCCGTAGCCGAAAGGGTGAACCCGATCGGCCGGGCGTTCGGATCGCTTCAGTGCGGTCAGCAGCAGCAGTTCGGTCGAGCTGTCGCCGGCCGAGTGGGCGGCCTCGGACAGCAGCGCGCCGGAGCCGGTGATCAGCCCCGCGGCCAGCTTGAGCAGGCCGACGCCGACGTTGGCCCCGAGGGCCAGCAGCACGGTGACGGTGCTCTCCCCGCCCGGCTCGGATCGATCGGGAGCCGGGGCCGGCTCGGTCGCTGTATCGGCTGCCACCGGTCCAACCTAGGGCCGAACTCAGCCGGCGCCCAACCTCTGGGGTTGGTATGAGCCGGCCCGATCGGCTCAGGGCGGCCCGGCCGATGGTCGATTTCCTGGTTGCCCGGCAACGAGTCTGCGCTGCTCGGGACCTCGACCAGCAGGGATGGGTCAGCATGAACGTCAGCGGAGTGAGTTGGAATCCGGCCGCCTCCGGCGTCAGCGCCACGACCATGTCGGGCGCGAGCCGGGTCGGTGGCTGGGGCTCGGAGCAGCGGATGCAGGCCGCGCTCGGGGCGGCGGCCCAGCTGTTCGGGATGTCGAGCCAGCAGCTGCAGGCCAGCGTGGCCGGCGGGGAGAGCATGGCCGGTATCGCCGCGAGCAAGGGCATCTCGGCCGACGCGCTGAGCGCGAGCCTGCAGTCGGCCATCTCGGCCGCGATGCCGCAGGGCGCCTCGGCCAGCTCGGCGCTGGTGGCCCGGATCGCCGGGCGGATCGCGAATCACAGCGGCCCGATCCAGTTCCGGGGTTCGAGCCCGGCAACCACCAGCTGGCCGGCCGCGGCGGCCAGCACCGGGCTGGACACGCTGGCCTGATCCCGGCCATGCCGGTGCAACGCCTGGACGTCGCGGCCATGGGCGGCAACGTGCACGCCATCCTCATCGACCCGGTCCCGGGTGCTGAGGCGCTGGTGCGGGGCCGGCTGGCCGAGCTGGAGCAGCGCTGGAGCCGGTTCCGAGCCGATTCCGAACTGAGCCGGCTCAACGCCGCCGGTGGCGAGCCGACCCCGGTGTCGCCCGACACCGAGCGGCTGGTCCGGCTCGCGGTGCGGGCCTGGCAGTCGACCGGCGGCGCGTTCGACCCGAGCGTGCACGACGCGCTGGTCGGCCTCGGTTACGACCGGGACTTCGCCGCGGGTCCGAGCCGCGACTCCGACTACCGGCCCCGGCCGGCTCCCGGCTGCGCCGGGATCGAGATAGCGCCCGGCTCGATCCAGCTGCCGGCGGGGGTGCGGCTCGACCCGGGCGGGCTCGGCAAGGGCCTGGCCGCCGACCTGATCACCGCCGAACTGCTCGCCCTGGGCTGCGCCGGGGCGTGCCTGAACGTGGCCGGTGACCTGCGGGTCCGCGGCGCCGGGCCGGACGGTCCGGGGTGGCGGATCGGGATCGACGACCCGCACGACCATCGCCGGCTGCTGCTCGAACTCACCCTCGACGACGGCGGCTGTGCGACGTCGTCGGTGCGGGGCCGGCAGTGGGGCGCCGGCCGGCATCACCTGATCGATCCGAGCACCGGGCTGCCGCTGGCCGGCGAACTGGTGGCGGTCACGGTGCTGGCCCCGGACGCGGCGGTGGCCGAGGCCCTGACCAAGGCGGTGCTGGTGCGCGGGCTGCCCGCGACCGAGGCGATGCTGACCGAATTGGATGCGGTCGCCGTCGCGGTGGGCGGTGGCGACCGCATCCTGCTCAGCCAGCGGTGGCCGGCATCGGAGCTGCTGGCCTGAAGCGTTACTCGACCGCCAGTTCTCCCAGCTCCGACCATTCGGTGCCCTCGGCCTTGGTGTTGATGATCAGCGGCGTCGCTGACAGGTACGGCGGCAGTTCGGCCCGGGCAGTGTGGAAGTGCTGCGACTGCACGTGCGCCGCACCGGCGTCGTCGTCCCGGAACGCCTCGATCAGCACGTATTCTCCCGGCTCGCGCAGGCTGCGCGACCACTCGAACCACAGGCAGCCCGGCTCGGCCCGGGTCGCCTCGGTGAAGGCGCGGGAGATCTCCGGCCACTGCTCGACGAACTCGGGCTTGGGCCGGAACTTGGCGGTGATGACGATCAACGTCGCTCCCTCTCATTCGGTGGCAGTCTCGCTCGGTGGCACTACGGGACCAGGATGGCCCGGCCGCGGATCCGCCCGGCGGCCAGGTCGTCCAGCGCGTCCTGGAACTGGTCGAGCCGGTACTTGCTGGTGTGCAACTGGACCCGCTGCTGGGCGGCCAGGGCCATCAGTTCGACCAGGTCGTTGTAGGAGCCGACCAGGTCGCCGACGATGCTGATCTCGGTCGAGATGATGTCGATGGTCGGCACGTCGATGTTCTCCCCGTAACCGACCACGTGGTAGTCCCCGGCCCGGCGCAGCATCCGCAACCCCTCGGCGGTCGAACCGCCCTCGCCGACGAAGTCGATGACGGTCTCGGCGCCGCGGCCGCCGGTCAGTTCCAGCACCTGCTCGACCTGGCTGCCGTCGGCCACCACGCCGTGCTGGGCCCCGATCGACTCGGCCAGCTTGATCGCGTCGGGGTTCCGGTCGACCACGATCAGCTCGGCCGGGCTGATCGCCCGCATGACCTGGATGCCGATGTGGCCCAGACCGCCGGCCCCGATCAGCACGCACCGGTCCCCGGCCCGCAGCTTGCGGGCCGCCTTGGCCGCGGCGTGATAGGCGGTCAGGCCGGCGTCGGCCAGCGCGGCGATGTCGGCCGGTTCCAGCGAGTCGTCGATCTTGACCACGCTGCGAGCCGAGGTCTTGAGGTACTCGGCGTAGCCGCCGGCGGTGTCGATGCCGGGGAATTGCGAGTTCTCGCAATGCACATCGTCACCGAAGCGGCAGGCCCGGCACAGCCCGCAGGTGATGAGCGGATGCACGATGACCTTGTCGCCCTCGGTCACGTTGGTCACCGCCGAGCCGACGGCCGACACCCAGCCGGCGTTCTCGTGCCCGATCGTGTAGGGCAGGGCCACGTTGGACTTCTCGGCCCATTGCCCTTCCAGGATATGGATGTCGGTCCGGCAGACACCGGCGCCGCCGATCTTGACGATGACGTCGAACGGGCCGCTGACCTGAGGCGCGGACACCTCGCGCAGTTCGAGCTTCTCGTGGTAGCCGACTACCTGGACTGCCTTCATGACAGGTTCACCTTCAATGCCTCGAGCGGGATCAGCGGGAGCGAGAGCGGCCGGCTGTCATCGGCCCCGGACCGGCGCGGGGCCTGGTCGGCGGCCGAGTCCGGGTAGCGGGTGCGCAGCAGGCCGCGGCAGAAGTGGGCGTTGCCGTCGATGGAAACCCGGACCGAGCGGGCCAACCGGAGCCGGAGCGGCACCTGCTCCGGCGGGTAGCCCCGGCCGGTTTCGTCCACCAGCACCAGGGCATCCGGCGTGTCCGGCAGCCCGATCGCAGCCCGCCGCCGGCGTAGCGCCGACACCGCCGGAGTGTCCGGCAGTTCGCCTAGCCGGACCTGGCCGAGCGCTGCCTCCGGCACATCGGGCTCGCGCCGCAGCAGCTCGGTCAGCGCCCGTTCCATCGCCGCGTTGTGAGCTTTGCGCTGGAACGTCAGGCGAAGCTGGTCCAGGCTCTGCTCGGCCTCGACTCCGAACGTGCCCAGGTAGCCGGCGTCGGCGGCCAGGCCTCGGTTGATCAGCTCGGAGTCGTGGTGGTCATCCAGCTCGACGATCACCCACTCGAATCGATCCAATCCGGTCAGGGCGTCCTTGGCGTCGGAGGCCATCAGGTAGGCGAAGTTGGGCGAGCAGAACGAGGTCGGCAGCCGCAGGTGCACCCGGACCGTCTGGGCGTCGGGGAAGTCGACCGAGCGGACGAAGCCGAGGTCGGTGATCGGCTCGTCCAGTTCCGGATCGGCCACCGTGGCCAGCGCGGTCCGGACCGCCTCGTCCCGCTCGTCCCGGACCGCCGTCATACCGTGGCCACGGCCGCGGCCGGCTGCTGCTCCGGCTGCGGCGGTTCGGCCAGCTGCAACTCGGCCGGCACCGTCAGGTCGTACATGGCGGCGGCGTTCAGCCCGAGGATCTTCTTCTTCTGGGCGGTGGTCAGCGGCGCGTACTCGGTCATGTCCTCCGGGATCTGGAAGTCGACGAAGCGCTCGATCAGCCAGCGCGGGGTCCAGATCGCGTAGTCGCTGGCGAACTGGATCCGGTCCTCGCCGATCCAGTAGAGCAATTCGCCGACGATCTGGGCGAAGTAGCGCGGCCGGGTGTGGATGAACGGCATGGCCACGGCCAGGCCGGCGTGCACGTTGGGCTCCTGGGTGGCGATCCAGCAGAAGTCCTCGAGCCGGGGCAGGCCGCAGTGCTCGATGACGAAGTTGAGCTCGGTGAAGTCGGTGGCGACTTTGTCCACGTCGGCCACGTCGAAGGCGTCCCGGTCCAGCGGCCGGATGGTCGGACCCTTGTGGATGTGGATGTTCTTGATGCCGAGTTCCTGCGCCGCCTCCAGGTAGCGGTAGGACCACGGGTCATCCAGCTTCCAGCCGCGGGATTCGCCGAACCACTCGGCGGTGTAGAGCTTGACGCCCTTGAGGTGGTACTGCTCGGCATCGCGGCGTAGCTGGGCCAGCCCCTCCTCGCCCCGGCGCGGGTCCCAGCAGTGGTTGTAGGTGAGCTTGTCCGGATTGGCCGAGGCCAGCTCGAATGCCTCGGTGGTCTGGCCGAAGCCGGTCTTGTAGAACTCGCCCAGGTAGGCCGGCTGGAAGATCGCGTGATCGGCGTAGCCGTCGGTGAAGATGTCTTTCATCAGCCGCTGTCCGCCGTAGTAGAGGTAGTCCTCGTACGGCCAGACCTCCGATTCCGGGCTGAGATTGCGGTGATAGTCGTAGAAGCAGTCGATGAACTGCTTGCCGTGCAGGTTGCGCTGGTTGTCCGGGCGGGCATCCCACAGCGCGATGTGGGCGTCCACGATGAAGTAGTTCTCGCCGTCCTTGCTGTACATCCGATCGACCTCCGCTCGTCGTGCGGTGGGAGAGGTCTCCCATTGCCTGCGACGGTAGGAAGCAAGCGGGGGCGGCGGAACCGCTGCGGCGTCTCAGTTTGAGATTCCCGTCATCTCTGGGCAACGGCACAGCAACAACGCTGTCTCAATTCGAGACGGCAAGGGGTACTTGTGCAGCGTTCGGCTTCCTAGGATGGATCAACCGCCGGCTCGGACCGGCGGAGTTCGGGAGGGGCGATGAGCCGATCGACCCGGGTCCGGCTACCGGATGCCGCCGCCACCGTACTGCCCACGCCGCGGCTGCAGGCCTCATGGCGGCGCAGCGAGGACCTGGGGGTGCCGGTCGAGTCGGTCGAGCCGACGTTCACCGGCGCCTACGACACCGGTTCGCTGCTGAACGAGTGCGGGACCGAGGTGCTGCGCGGCCTGCAGGCGAGCCTGGCCAACGAGCCGATCAGCCTGATGATCGCCGACCGGGACGGGCTGGTGCTGAGCCGGCTGTGCAATGACCGGATCATCCTCAAATCACTGGACAAAGTGCATCTGGCCCCCGGGTTCTACTACGCCGAGCGCAACGCCGGGACGAACGGGCTCGGCCTGTCGCTGGCCGACCGGGCCCCGTCGCTGGTCCGGGCCGACGAGCACTACTGCATCGCGCTGCGGGGCTACACCTGTGCCGCGGCGCCGGTGCTCGACCCGCGCGACGGTGAACTGGTCGGCACGATCAACCTGACCACCTGGTCGCAGTCGTCCTCGGAGCTGCTGCTGGCCCTGGCCCAGTCGGCGGCCGGCAATACCAGCGCGTTGATGGCGATCCGCTCGATCGGGCGTTCGGTGCGACCGGCGCCCCGGGGCGAGGTGTTTCACGTCTGGGCCAGCCGCAGCGATGCCGGCCAGGATCCGAGCCGGTCCCGGCTCTGGGGCCAGGCCCGGTACCGGGCCGAGCAGGCGATCCGGGCCGGGCAGGTGGTGGCCGCGGTCGGCGAGCCGGGCAGCGGCCGGACCACGCTGCTGGGTATGGCTCACCGGGCGGTCGCCCACCGGGAGCGGGTGCTCACGGCCCGGGTGCCGGCGGCGGCCGAGCAGGTCGGCGGCTGGCTGGAGCTGTGGACGCCGGAGCTGAGCCGGCCCGACACCTGCGTGGTGGTGACCGGGGTGGACACCCTGCCGGCCTGGGCGGCCGAGGAGCTGGCCGGGCGGTTGCTGGCCAGCCGGCGCCCGCACGGACCGCAGCCGTTCGCGGTGACCGCGGCCGGCTACGACGCGATCCCGCCGCCGCTGGCCGGCCTGATCGAGGCGATCGTGGAGACCCCGCCGCTGCGGGAGCGGGTGGAGGACATCATGCCGCTGGCCGAACGCTTCGCGGCCGAGGAGCGGCGCCGGCCGGTGACCTTCTCGGCCACCGCGGCCCGGGCGCTGCGGCAGTACCCGTGGCCGGAGAATGCCAGGCAGTTGCGGTCGGTGGTGCGGGCGGCGGCGGCCCGGACCGACGCGGTGGACGTGCAACACCTGGACCGGGAAGTGTTCAGCGCCGGCAGCAACACCCACCTGACCCGGGTCGAGGCGTTCGAGCGGGACGAGCTGGTGCGCTGCCTGACCACGCCCGGTGCGACGGTGGCCAGCGCGGCCGGTGAGCTGGGCATCAGCCGGGCCACCGCGTACCGCAAGCTGTCCCAGTACGGGATCAGGCTGCCCGGCCGCCGCGACTAAACTCCTCGGGCTGATTGCCGACCTGTCGTATGAATGTCGTTAAGCGGTAACACGGGTAGGACAGGCTGGCATCGTGGAAACAGAGGTGGCCGCGCAGGCCCGGCGCCAGGCCGAACTATTGCGCCGGCTCGGCCTGCCGGCGGCAGCAGCCGAGATCGAACAGTGGTTCCCAGTCGAGGCCGCGGGGGCTGAGCCGCGGGCCGACGACGCGCCGGCCCTGGGTGTCGCGTCCTAGCCGCACCGGGCCAACCGTTCCGGCTCCGCCGCGAGCCGGTGGCAGAAACTGCCCCATCGGCTTGGTTCTGGGGTTTGCCAGGTCGAGAGTCGCGGCGGCGAGTTCCCGAGGCCGGTGGCACGAGCGGCGGTGGTCACTCCAGCGCGGACCGGGCGGAGGCGGTGGCGCGCAGGTCGAAGCCGTCGCCCCGGCCGATCACCGAGCCGAAGGCGAGCTTGGCGTGCCGGCGGCAGTCGGCACGCACGGTCTGGCCGTCCGCGCTGACTGACGCAGTGACTTCGACGTCTGACCGGGACGGGTCGCGGGCCAGGTAGGCCCGGGCCGCGGCCTGCACGCCGGCCAGCGGCAGGTTGCCGTCCAGCCGCTGGGTTCGAGCTACTTGGGCGTCGACCGCGTTGGCTGCGGCCACCGCTGCTCCGTCGCACGCGCTCTGCAGGTCGCGCTCGCTGGTGTAGGCATCACTGGCCAGTACCGCGCCAGCCACCATCAGCAGCCCGATCAGGAAGAAGCCCAGGATCAGCGGGATGGTCGAGCCGGCTTCGGGATCGCCCAGGCGCTGTGGCGGCCACCTCATCCCCGGCTCCGGAAGTCATCGACGTGCACCAGGTAGCTGCCGATGGTCACGACGCCGCGGCCGGACACGATGCTCGGCACGGCCGGCAGCCGCTGGTGCCGGATCACGCACACCTCGAACTCGGCGCCGGCGGCCAGGCTGGGCGTGACGGCCCGCCCGCGCTGGCAGTCAGCACCGGGGACCACGTAGCGCAGGGTGACGTCGGCCGGCGAGTAGCCCTGGTTGGCCAGGGCAATCCGCAGCGCGGCCTGGGCCCGGGCCGGGGCCTGGGGTTCGGTGGTCGAGGTGGCGATCGCCCGGCCGACGTCTCGAGCGGCGTCGGTTGCGGCCAGCCGCGCGCGCTGCACGCTGGCCACGGCCACGATCAGGTACACCAGCGGCACGAGCACCAGGGTCGCCACGAAGACGAACTCGATGATCGCGCTGCCGTCGTCGCCGCCGGGTTCCGGCTGGCTGCTC
>Ga0187809_10000259_pt1 | contig 31996 bp, 13 predicted proteins | sample NC_wetland_sal_i_8_FD_132415 | JGI IMG/M metagenome (GOLD analysis project Ga0187809, IMG submission 132415) | Wetland sediment microbial communities from Neuse River Estuary, North Carolina, USA - ASW_4 | ecosystem: Environmental > Aquatic > Freshwater > Wetlands > Sediment | place: USA: North... | reverse complement strand
CGATCGGCACGCCGGGCAGCGCGCGCCGCACTTCCGCGACCAGTTCGATGTTGTCGCACAGGCACGGTTCCTCGTACCAGCCGATGTTGAAGTCCCGCAGCCGCTGGCCGATGCGGATCGCGTGCATCGGCGCCAGCCTGCGGTGCACTTCCACCAGCAGGGTGAACTCCGGCCCCAGTGCCTCGCGCAGCGCCTTGACGTAGCGGACCACGTGGTCCTAGTCTTCCGGATGGATGAAGCTGCGCCACGGGCCGGGGAACGGATCCCATTTCAGCGCGGAGAACCCCATCGCCTTCACCCGCAGCGCGCGCTCGACGTTCTGCTCGATGCTCTCGCTGCCGCTTGACCAGCCGTTGGCATAGGCCTTCACCCGCTCGCGCGAGGCGCCGCCGAGCATGTTGTAGAGCGGGAGGTTGGCGTGCTTGGCGACGATGTCCCAGAGTGCGATCTCGATCGCGCTCCAGGCGGACAGCAGATCCAGTGATGCTCGGCGCATGGCGTAGTCGTCGAACATCACCTGCGCGGTGTGGCGGATGCTGAACGCGCTGCGGCCGATGACGTATTGCGCCATGGTTTGCAGCAAATGCTGGATCACCGGCTCCTTGCCGGGGGTCACATAGGCCTCGCCCCAGCCGTGCAGGCCGCTGTCGGTTTCCACGCGGCAGAACAGCAGGTTCTTGCCGACCCCGGGATCGAACAGGAACGTTTCGATGCGGGCGATCTTCATGGACGCGCTCCATCCCCCTTGTGTGACCGGAACTGTACGCCTCTGATCGCCGGTGGAGCAACCGACCGGAGGAAACCATGGATTTCGAGCAGATCACCTACGAGCTGCAGGCCACCACCGCCATCGTCACGCTGAACCGGCCGGAGCGGCGCAACGCGCTCAGCCTGAAGCTGCTGCGCGAGCTGAACGCCGCGCTGCTGGAGGCGGACGAGCACAACGCGGTGCACTGCGTGGTGCTGCGCGGCGCCGGCCCGCATTTCTGCGCCGGTGCCGACCTGACGGAGTTTTCCAGCCAGCGCGGTCCGGAGTATCGCGGGCGGCAGGAGATCGACGACGACGTCTGGCGGCTGGAGCAGGGCCAGCGTCTGCGCATCGCGCTGTTCGACATGCACAAGCCGGTGATCGCCCAGGTGCACGGCACCTGCATTGGCATCGGCACCGAACTGGCGTGGTTCTGCGACATGGTGATCGTCGCCGACGATGCGCGCATCGGCTTCCCGCCGGTGCGCGATCTTGGCACGCCGCCGGGCTCGATGTGGCTGTATCATTGCGGCCCGCAATGGGCGAAGCGCCTGCTGCTGACCGGTGACAGCCTCAGCGGCAAGGACGCGGCGGAGATCGGACTGGCGCTGAAATCCTATCCGGCCACCGAGTTGCAGACCGAGGTGATGCGGCTGGCCGACCGCATGGGACTGGTCGATCCGCATCTGCTCTCGGCCAACAAGCGCATGGTGAACCTCGGCCTGGAGCTGATGGGCGCACGCACGTTGCAGCGCATTGGCGCGGAGATCGACGCGCGCGGCCATCTCGCGCCGAAGGCCCGCGCCTTCCGGGAGACGATGAAGCAGCATGGCGTGAAATACGCGTTCCAGCAGCGCGATGCGGCGTTCGGCAGCGGGTATGCGGCGGTGCGCGGGCGCGATCCGGACTAGGCTTACAACCCGCACCTTGGTCTGCAGGCAGCAAAGGACTTTGGAACCACGGATGAACACGGATGAACACGGATGGTTTGCAGCGGGCCGGTGCACAGTCGCGTTCTTCCGTTCGGCCAGGGACACTAGTTTCCTACTTGCGCCAAGTATTCCACCAACGATGGGACTCCCACGGCGTCATCCGTGTTCATCCGTGTTCATCCGTGGTTCCATTTTGCTTCTTGGGTTTGCCGCCTGAGGTTCGCCGGGGAACCGTAGTCATGGTCCACAATCCCCTGCCCTGCTACATTAAGGCCACACGCGGAGGAAACGCCCATGCTCGCCCTGGTCAACACCCCCGGTGGCGCCGCCCCGGTGGAACTGCGTGACATTGCCGAACCACAGCCCGCCGCGAACCAGGCACTGATCGCGGTGCGCGCCTTCTCGTTGAATCGTGGCGAGCTGCGGTCGTTCGGCAACAACCCGGAGGGCTGGGTGCCGGGCCAGGACGTCGCCGGCGAGATCATCCAGCCAGCCGCCGACGGCAGCAGCCCGCCGGCCGGCACACGGGTCGTGGCGCTGATGGACGATTGCGGCTGGGCGGAGCGGATCGCCGCCGCCAGTCATCGCATCGCGGTGCTGCCCGACAGTGTCAGCTACGAAGCCGCCGCGGTGCTGCCGGTCGCCGGCCTGACCGCATTGCGCACGCTCCGCCACGGCGCACCGCTGCTTGGCCGCCGCGTGCTGGTCACCGGCGCGGCCGGCGGTGTCGGCCATCTCGCGGTGCAGCTGGCCGCCCGGTCGGGCGCCGAGGTCACCGCCGTGGTCGGATCGCAGGCGCGCGGCGAGGGCCTGCGCGAACTGGGCGCGGCCGAAGTGGTGGTCGGAATCGACGCGGCACAGGGACGCTTCGGCCTCATCCTGGAATCGGCCGGCGGTGCGTCGCTGAAAGCGGCGTTTCGCCTGGTGGAACCGAACGGGACAGTGGTCGTGTTCGGCAACTCCTCCGGCGAGACGACTCCGCTCGGCTTCGCCGATTTCCGCGGCGCACAGAACGCCCGGCTGCAGAGCTTCTTCTATTTCACCAGCGGACCCGAGGAGCAGTTCGCCCCCGACCTGGCGCTGCTGGTCGCGCTCATCGCCCAAGGGGCGCTGCGGCCGCGCATCGGTGCGCACCGAAGCTGGCGGGAGATCGCCGCGGTTGCCCCGGCCCTGCGTGACCGTCAAATCCCCGGCAAAGCGGTGTTCCGGGTGGGCGATTGATGCCAATCCGGAAGCAGGGCGACGCGGCCCCTTTTCCTGTACCGGGATAACTTTTTTCCCCGAACGCAATTTCGGCTCAGAGACATAGGTCCGTTTCTTGACTGGCCGTCAAAATTACGCAATCGTTGTGCGAAGCCGGATCGAAGCGTGGGCGGAACAGAGGCAACGTCGTGGCAAGATTGGGGAAACGTCGGCGGCCAGGCCGAATCGCAGCGGCCGCCGGGAAGCGGGTGTCGTGCGTTCGCGGATTGCTGAGCCTTTACGGATTGGCGCTGTCCGGCCTGCTGGCAGGCAGCCCGGTCATGGCACAGATCCCTCCGGGAAGACCGTCGGGGCCAATCGTTCCGCAGGGATCGCCGATTCCGCGCATCCTGCCGGCGACGCCGCCCAATGTCGCACCGGCCCCGCAATTGCCCAGCCTGCCGCCGCCGGGCGCCGAGGTGCCGAATCGTCCGGTGCTGGTTTCCAGCGTCGCGGTTGAAGGCGTTACCGCCTACCCGCCGGGACATTTCGCCGGCGATATCCGCGGGCTGACCGGACCGGCCGTACCGCTGCCGCGCATCGACGCCGCCCGCCAGGCGATCCTGCAGCAGTACCGGGCGGATGGCTACATCCTCACAACGGTCTCCGCCAGCATCGGCGCCGGCGGCAAGCTGCGCTTCATCGTCACCGAGGGCCATATCGCCAGCGTCAAGCTGGACGGCGACATCGGCCCCGCCGGCACGCAGGTGCTGCGCTTCCTGCACCGCCTGACCGAACACACGCCGATCAACGCCGCCACGCTCGAGCGCTACCTGCTGCTGGCGCAGGACGTCCCGGGGATCAGCCTGCGCGCGGTGCTGGAGCCGTCAGCCGATGAGCCGGGCGCGGTGAACCTGATCGCCCAGGTCAAGCGCAAGGCGGTGGCGGGACTGCTGACCTTCGACAACCGCGCGTTCGAGCAGACCGGGCCGATCGAGGGCCTCGGCGTCCTGGACTTCAACAGTTTCAGCGAATTCGGCGAGAAAACCGAAATCTCCTGGTACCATACGTTCCCGAACAGCCAGAACTTCGGCGAACTGTCCGAGGAAGCCTTCCTGGGCGGCTCCGGCTTGAAGCTGCGGGTGTATGCCGGCACCGGCCTGGCCATTCCCACCGGCGGCGGCAACGGCGGACTGGCACTGCTGGATTACCACGGCCGCACCTCGGTGTTCGGCGGCACGCTGACCTATCCGGTGATCCGTTCGCGGCAGCAGACGCTGAACGTCTATGGCTCGATGGACGCCATCGAGTCGGAAATCCGCACCAACACCGCCGGCGGGCTGTCGCGCGCCAGTTACGATTCGCTGCGCGTGCTGCGCCTGGGCGAGGACTATGCACGCTCCGACATCCTGCTGGGCGCAGAGCGTACCGCGGTGAACGCGGTATCGTTCCGCGTTTCCCATGGCCTGCACGCACTTGGCGCGGAGTCGAACGACCAGAACGGCTCGCGCCTCGCGCCGAGGACCAACGAAAAGACCGACTTCACCAAGGTCAACTTCGAGGTCAGCCGCACGCAGACGCTATTCAGCCCCTGGCAGGGCGCCAGCGTCGCGCTGATGGGGCTGATCGCCGGCCAGTGGAGCGGCGACATCCTGCCGCCAGCGGAACAGTTCTACCTCGGCGGCTCCCGCCTGGCCCGCGGCTACTACGCCGGCCAGGTCGCCGGCGACAAGGCGCTGGCCGGAACCGTCGAATTGCAGCTCAACACCGGCTGGGATCTGTCGAAATGGCACCTCCCGAAGGACCTCGCGACCCAGTTCTACCTGTTCTACGACTGGGGCGAGACCTGGCAGAACGCAGTCGATATCGCACCGGAGATGCTCAACTCCGTGGGCGGCGGCGTGCGCACGCAGGTGACAAGCCATGTCGAAGTGGACCTGGAAGCACTCGGCCGGTTCAACCGGTATCCCAATGGCGGACCGCCCAACGTATCGGCGCTGAACGGGATCGGCCTGTACTGGCGCGTGCTCGGACGCTTCTAAAACACGTACTGCGGCTTCCCACGCACATGCAGGAAGCCGGACGGCGGGGGAACTAATCGAATGGCTAAGGCGCGACGCAAGGAATCCGTGAAGCTGCTGGGCGTGGCACGCCGCAAGCGCGCCGCGTTGATGATGAGCACGGCGCTGCAGGCCACGGTCGTCATCGTGCTGTCGGTACCGGGCTTCACGCCACAGGCCGCGGCACAACCGGCGCCGAACGCGCGGCCCACCGGCGGCGCGGTGATCGCCGGCAGCGCCAGCATCAGCCAGGCGCCGGCGCAGACCACCATCAACCAGGCAACCGACCGCGCCGCGCTGAGCTGGCAGACCTATAACGTCGGCAGCCAGCAAAGCGTCGTCTATCACCAGCCCTCGGCCAGTTCCGTCACGCTGAACCGGATCGACGATCCGAATCCGTCACAGATCGCCGGCCGGATCGACGCCAACGGCCGCATCGTGCTGATGAACCAGGCCGGCGTCACCTTCTACAAGGGTGCGCAGGTCAACACCAACGGGCTGATGGTCACCGCGGCCAGCATGTCCGACAGCGCGATGAAGGGATTCGTCAACACCGGGACGATGAACTTCGACCGCGATCCCAACCCGAACGCGCGGGTCGAGAACCGCGGCAACATCACCATCAAGCAGGCCGGACTCGCCGCGCTGGTAGCGCCCTCGGTGGCCAACTCCGGCACCATCAACGCGCAGCTCGGCCATGTCGTGCTGGCCGGCGCGAACAGGACCACCGTCGATATGTACGGCGACGGCCTGGTGTCGATCGACGTCTCCGGCCAGGTGACCAAGGTGCCGGTCGGGCCGGACGGCAAGCCGGTGACCGCGCTGGTGACCAATACCGGCGTGATCCGCGCCGAGGGCGGCACCGTGCAGCTCACCGCGCGGCAGGCGGACGGGCTGGTGACGAACCTGGTGGATGCCGGCGGGCGGATCAGCGCCAACACCGTTGCCGGTCATACCGGCGTGGTGGCGCTGAACGGCATCGGTGGCGGCATCGTCGTGCATGGCCAGCTTTCCGCCGCGGGACGTGTGGCGGGCAGCAAGGGCGGCGACATCGAAGTCAACACCGACGGCAACGTCACCGTCGCCTCGACCGCGCGCATCGATGCCTCCGGCAAGGCGGGCGGCGGCAACGTGGCGATCGGCACCACGCTCGCCCGTGCCAAGGGCGGGCCGAACGTGACGCCGACGCTGACGGCGGCGGGCGTGCAGGTGCACAAGGGCGCGGTGGTTCACGCCGATGCCACCGCCAAAGGCCACGGCGGCCGCGTCACGGTGCTGTCCACCGGCACCACGACGATGGACGGTCTGCTGACCGCCAATGGCGGGCCGCAAGGCGGCGACGGCGGGTTCGTCGAGGTATCCGGCAATATACTTGGCTTCAATGGTTCGGTGGATGTCGGCGCCCCGATGGGCAGCCTGGGAACCGTGCTGTTCGATCCGGGTACCCTGGACATCGTCAGCGGCACCAGCAGCTCTGGCAGCCTCGACGGGTCGCTTACCAGTACCGGCACTATCGCCTTTGGCGATGGTGCCGCTGGCGCCGATACGGTATCGAATGGTGCCATCCAGGGCGTAACCGGCAACCTGCTGTTGCAGGCCACCACGCTGCTCGTCGTGGGCGCGCCGATCGACCTTACCGGTGCGGGCCATGCAGGCCAATCGCTGACGATCGAGTCCGGCGGTGCCCTTACGCTCACCTCGGGCGCTACCATCACCACCCAGGGCAACATCTCGCTCACCGCCTCCGCGGCCGACATCACGGGGCACACGACGACCGGCGCACTTAGCGTCGGCGCGCCCGTTTCGACGACCCAGGGTACGCTGGCGCTTTCTGCCGGAACCGGCGGGATAAGCCTCGTGGCCGGAGTTTCGGCACCGACCGTCGATCTCACGACCGGCGGTAGTGTTGCGGCAATTGTCGGCGGGGCAATCAACGCCGGCACCCTGGTCAGCAGCGGTGGCGTCAGCGGGTCCGTTTCGCTGACAGGCAGCAACAGCGTCGCCGCTATCGGCAGTTTCGCAGTCAGCGGTAGCGACTTCCAGCTGACCAATGCGGCGGGACAAAGCCTGACGGTTTCCGGTCCGCTCACCGCATCGAATAGCGTCAAGCTGAGCAATAGCGGCACCGCCGCCGTCACGGTCAGCGGCAGTATCGGAGCAGGCAGCGGAACCGTTGTGCTGGCAAGCGGCACCGGCGGCATCGCGTTGAACAGCAATGTTTCCGGCCAGGCGCTCGACCTGGCGACGTCCGGCGGCGGCGTCACGCAATCCGGCGGCGCCATCAACGCAGGGACGCTGACCAGCGTCGGCACGGTGGTGGGCTCGGTCGCGCTGAACAACGGCAACACCATCGGCACGATCGGCGCGTTCGCGGTATCCGGCAGCGGCAACAGCTTCGGCCTGACCAACGCCGCCGGCCAGAGCATCGCAATAACCGGCCCGCTGACCGCGCCGCAGGACGTCAGGCTGGCAACCAGCGGCACCGGCGCGATCACCGCCACCGGCAGCATCGGCGCCACCAGCGGCACGCTGGCGCTGCAGTCCGGCAGCGGCGGCATCGCGCTGAACACCGGCGCGATCCTCACCGCGCCGATCGTCGCGCTGAACAGTGGAGCCGGCGCGATCGCACTGACCAAGAACGCAGTGCTCGGGCAGAGCGGTGCCTTGGTTACGCTGGCCTCCGGGGCCGGCGTGACCGAGAGCGATACCGCGGCGATCGTCGCCGGCACGCTGCAAAGCAGCGGCACGGTGACCGGCGACGTCGTCCTCGGCAATGCCAACAGCATCGCCTCGATCAGCACCTTTGCCGTCGCCGGCGGCAGCTTCACGCTGGTGGATGCCGCCGGCCAGGCCTTGAGCGTCAGCGGTCCGCTGACCGCGGACGACAACATCACACTGACCAACAGCGGCGCCGCCGGGATCACCGCCACCGGCAGCCTGATCACGGAGACCGGCACGCTGGCGCTGAACGCCGGCGATCAGGGAATTGCCCTGAATGCCGGGCATCTGCTTTCCGGCAAGGCTGTCACTCTGTCCGCCTCGGGCGGCGGCATCACGCAGGTTGTCACCGGCACGATTATCGCAGGCACGCTGCAGGCCGACGCCCTCGCCGCCGGCGGCACCGTCAGCCTGCTCGGCGCCAGCAACGCGATCGACAATCTGGCCGGCTTCGACATCGCCGAAGGCGGCAGCTTCAACCTGATCGATTCCTCGTTCCTGACCGTCAGCGGCAGCGTAGCCGCTCTTACCAACATATCGCTGCGGTCCACCAATGCGTCCGGCATCGAGGTCACCGGCTCGGTCGGAGCAGCCGCGGGCTCGGGCACGGCGTCGTTCCAGGCGGCAAAGCTGCTGATCAACGGCGGCACGGTCACCGGCGGCACCTTCGAGTTCGCGCCGATCAGCGGCGGGCTGACCATCGGCGGGGCAAGTAGCGCGCTGTCGTCGCTGGCCGGCATCGGCACCAGCAAGGCCCGCATCGGACGCGCCGGCGGAATCACCACGGCAACGTCGATCACGCTGGGCGGCACGTTCGACGCCAAGAACCAATCGCTGGAATTGGATACCAGCGGCGGCATCACCGACGGCGGCTTCGCGCTGATCAATGTCAACACGCTCAGCGGCACCGCTGGCGCCACCGTCAGTCTGCTGAATTCCAGCAACGCGATCGGCTTCATGGCGGGCTTCACCGTCACCAATGGCGACCTGGATCTCGTGGACGGTTCCGCGCTGACCTTCTCCGCCGGGAACTTCGTCAACAACGGCAACGCGTATGTCGCCTCCTCCAAGGCCGGCGGCATCACGGCCAATGCAACCGGTTGGCTGAATTCCAGCGGCACGACCGGAATTCAGGCGGACGCACTCACCGTTCTGGGCGTCGGATACAGCTTCAAATCCGCGGTCTTCGAACTCGCCCCCTACCACACCGGCACGATCGTCACGCTTGGCGGCGCCGGCAGCGGTCTTGTGCTGTCAACGCTGAACAACGTGATCTCCGCGCCGGTGGTGCGGATCGGCGCGGTCACCGTCCCCGGCAGCGGGCTCACCACGACAGCGGGCTCGATCGTGGTCGCCGGCAATTTTGGTACGACCTTCGCCGGCACGCTGGTGGCGTTGGAACTCGACAGCAAGGGCGGCATCGACGCCAGCGGCGGGGCACTGACCGCCAGCACGCTGACCGGCAATGCCGGCGGCGACGTCGTACTCAGCAATACCGGGAACCTGATTTCGAACCTGGGCAATTTCGCCACCAGCGGCAACTTCAACCTGGTCGATGCGCACCAGCTCATCGTCAATGGCACCGTTGCCGCCGGCACGGTCTTCGCCGCCGCGCCCAACCCGGCCAACGCCAACACGCTGAACATCAGCATCACCGGCAGCGGCAACGCACTGACCCTGGGCGTGGCCAGCGGCGCCGCCGGCGTGCTGAATTCCGGCACCGTGACTTTGGCCGCGGATGGCAGCATCACCCAGCCGAACGGCACGATCATCGCCAATGCGCTGGGCGCCAGCAGCACGACCGGCGCCGTCAACCTGAGCAGTTCGGCCAACAACGTCACCACGATGACCGGTGCGAGCGCCAAGGGCGATCTCGTCCTGGTGTTCGACCCGACCACGACGCTGACGGGCACCTACAGCGGCACCAACGTCTTCCTGGAGGTTGCGCATACCGGCGACGCGCTGCAATTCGGGTCCGGCGTGCTTGGCGCCACGGTGACGGCAACCGCCGCCAGCGGCCCGCGCGTATCGGTGGTGGCGGACCAGATCACCGAAGGCGCCGCCGCCAGCAGCATTACCGCGACCAACGGCACCGTGGAGATCGCCCCCTTCACCGCAGGAACCGCGATCACGCTTGGCGCGTCCAGCGGCAGCGGACTGGTGGTGGACCGCACCCTGCTTGGCGACATCAGCACCGGAACCGGATCGGTGACGGTGGGCCGATTCACCGATGCGAACAACGGCGGCACGATCGCCCGCACCGGCGGGAACATCGCACTCGGAACCACGGCGGATCCCGGCACGGTCGACCTGACCGGCAAAGCGCAGACCCTGTTCCTGGACAGCAGCGGCACGATCGCGCAACCGGCCAACGGCACAGTGATCACGGGTACGCTCAGCGGCATCGCCTCCTCCGTGACGCTGGCCGGCATCGCCAATGCGATCACCAATCTCGCCACCTTTGCGGCAGGCCAGGATTTCGCCCTGACCGACGGTTCGGCGCTGAACGTGGTCGGCTCGGTGTCCGCCGGGACGAACCTCGCGCTCACCGTGCTGAACGGCGGCTCGCTGGCGATCGGCAATTCGGGCACGGCCGGCATCCTGAACGCCGGCAGCACGGCCGCGCTGAGCACGACCGGTGTCATCACCGAAGACGCGGCCAACGGCACCATCATCGCTACCACGCTGACCGGGCCGAGCGGCACCATCGTCGCATCCGGCGCGACCCTGTTCAGCGCCGGCAATACCATCAGCAACCTCGGTGATTTCCTCACCGACGGCACCACCGGCAGCTTCCTGCTGCAGGATACGCACGCGATCAACGTTGTCGGCACGGTCACCGCCGGCAAGACGCTGGAGCTGAGTGAGCCCGGCAGCGGCACCATCAGCATCGGCAATTCGAGCACGATCGGCCTGCTGAACGCCGGCACCACCGGCACCGTGACCCTGCTGACCACCGGCGCCATCAGCGAAGACGCCAGCAAGGGCAGCATCGTCGCGAAGCTGCTCAACGGCCCCACCACGGTCCCCACTGCCGCGGATTCGGTCACGCTGACCAATATCGCCAACCAGGTCGGCACGCTGGGCAGCTTCCTGACAGTCAACGACTTCGACTTCCGCAACGGCATTCCGCTGACGCTCGCCGGGCTGGTGCAGCCGAGTGCGGGAAGCGTGTTCATTCAGGAAGCGGCGGGGAAGGGACTGAGCTTCAATGGCGGCTCGGTGATCGTCAGCGGCCACACCATCGGCCTTGTCGCCGACAGCCTGTCCTACACCAGCGGCACGATCGACGCCGGCCTGGGTACCGGCGGCACGGTGGAAATCGCCCCCACCACGTCCGGGACCGCGGTCGGACTGGGCGGCGGCAGCGGCCTGGTGCTGAGCACCGCAGCTCTGGGCGCAATCTCCGGCAACGAGTTGCGCATCGGTGGCTATCACGACCGGGCGAACGCCAGTGCGCAGACGATCAGCGCCGGCTCGATCGACATCGCCGGCAACATCAGCCTGGCCGCGACGGCGGTGCACCGGCTGCGGCTGGACACCGCGGGTGCGGTGACCGAAAGCACCGGCACGCTGAGCGTCGGCACGCTGGTTGGCACCGCCGCCAACGGCTACACGATCACAGCCAGCGCCAGCAACGCGATCGGCACGCTCGGCGCCACTGGTGCCAACGGCACGTTGACCGCCACCGGCGGCAACATCGAGATCGTGGATTCCACCAGCCTGACCGTGCAGAACGCGGTTTCCGCGCCAGCGGGCAACATCTTCCTGCAGGACGGCGCCGGCCAGACGCTCAATTTCCTGAGCGGCGGCTCGGTGGTGGTTTCCAGCGGTACGATCGGCCTGATGACCGACCTGCTGAGCGTCACCTCGGGCGCCAGCATCTCCGCGGCGGGCGGCACGGTGGAAATCGCGCCCGTCACGTCGGGTACCACGGTGAAGCTGGCCGGCAGCGGCGCCGGCCTGGTGATCGACAGCACCGCCCTGGCCGCGATACAGGCGGCCTGGCTGCGGATCGGCGGCGCTCACAACCAGCCCGGCGGCGGCACCAACACGGTAACCGCCGGCAGCATCGACATCGCCGGCCTGGTGAACCTGGGCAGCAGCGTGGTGCCCGCGCTGCGGCTGGACAGCGTCGGAGCCATCTCCGAATCCGGCGGCCCGCTGAACGTGCAGACGCTGAGCGTCAGCACCAACAGCATTGTCGCCAACGTGACGCTCGGCAATACGCTGAACAATTTCGCCACGCTGGACAACGTGACCGTCGGCGGCAACCTGACGCTGGCGGACAGCGCCGGCATGCTGACGCTGCCGACCAACGCCGTGGTGTACGGCAACAACGTGACGATCAGCAACACCGGTTCCGTGCTGGTGCTGGGCGACCTCGGCGCGGCGGCGGGCACGCTGTCGCTGGGCGCCGGCGGCGACATGACGGTGGGCAGCGGCGGCAACAGCGTGACGCTGATCGGCGCCACCGGCGCCGCGACGCTGACCGCGACCGGCGCATTCAATCAGCTGGGCGGACTGATCAATGCCAACGGCGTGTCGATCAGCGCCGGCACCACGCTGACACAATCGGCTGGCACGATCATCAACGCCGGCACCGCGGCCGCTCTGGTGATCAACGGCGGCAGCCAGTTCGTGCAGAACGCCGCGGGCACCATCGCGTCCAACCAGGACGGCACGATCACCGCCGGTGCATCCGGCAGTGTCGTCACCAACGGCACGGTCCTGACCGCCGGCTCGCTGGCGCTGATCGCCAACACCTTCACGCAGAATGCCGGCACGATCGCCGCCGGCGGCAACCTGCTGGTGGAGAGCAGCGCCGCCGGTGCAGCACTGGGCGGCAACATCCTGCAAGCCGGCGGCACCATGGCGGCCGGCCAGACGCTGGCGTTGATCGGCAACTTCACCAATTCCGATGCATCGCAGACCGGCGGCGTGCTCGCCGGCAACACGATCGCGGTGACTTCGGCTACCGAAGCGACGCCGTTCCAAAGCTTCGCTCCCGCCGTTCTGGTAAGTGCCGGCAGCAACACCATCGTGGCCTGCGTGTGCACCGGTCTGGTGAGCGCATACACCAATCCATCGCCGGCAGCGCCTGGCAGCACGCCGTCGCTGCCCACGCTGACCGCGTCCGGTGCGTCGCGGCCGCATCACCTGCTGCTGGACGTCATCGACGTCACGACGCCGAGTGCCGGTGGCTATTCGCTGAGCCAGTCGATCGGCGCCGACTGGGTGGAGATCCACACCTCCGGCGCGTTCGCTGAGGCGGCCGGCGGCACGATCACCGCCACCCTGCTGTCCGGCACCGCGGGTTACGCGCCAACCGGCAGCGGGCCATCCGCCACCTTCACCACGCCCTTCGCCGGCGTGGTGAGCAATGCCACTTTCAACAACAGCAACAGCATCACCGACCTGGGTCCGTACCTGGCAACCGGCGACTTCCGCCTAACCAATGCCAACAACCTGACGGTGGTGGATACGATCGTCGCCGGCGGCACCGCAGGCGGACACGTGCTGGCGCTGACCGCACCGGGGATCACGGTCGATCAGAGCGGTGGCGTCACGACGCCGAACGGGCTGTCGATTACCGCGAACGGCCTGCTGCAAGCCCTCGCCACGACGAGCAGTGGCACGGTCACGCCCGGCCAGGTCCTGCTGCGGACCAACGCGCTGACGCTGACGCCGGCCGCCCCGGGCAGCACGGTGGTGAATGCGCCAAACGGGCTGGTTGCCATCGCGCCACTGACATCCGGCAACACCATCGACCTGGACGCCAGCGGAACCGTCTCCTCCGGCAGCACGCTGGTGCTGACCCAGGCGATGCTGGACACGGTCAACACGCTCGGGTCGGCCGGCGGCACCGCGGGAACCCAGACGCTGATCCTGGGCAGCCTGGACGGCGCCGCGCTGCGCGCCGGCCGGATCGACATCAACACCGGCATCGCGCTGCCCGCCATCGCGCGCAACCTGGTGCTGGATTCCACCGGTGCGGTGCAGGAGAACGCGGGCGGCAGCCTGTTCGTCACGTCGGTGGCAGGCACCGCCGGAGCAACCGCGCTGACCAGCGCGGCCGGCAGCTTCCTGCTGGCCAACGGCAACACCATTGCCGAACTCGGCAACGTCGCCACCCGCATTGTCGGCGGCACCACCTATGTCAGCGCCGGCAGCCCGGGGGTCGGGTTGCTGAACCTGTCCTCGACCGGCGACGTCCGCGTGACCGACAACACCGGCACCCTGAGCGTGGTCGGCACGGTCACCGCCAACTCTGCGGGAACCCTGTCCTCCGGCACGATCGCATTGACCGCCCCGGCGCTGCAGATCCTCGCCGGTCCGACCACCCTGGCCACCGGCACGATCCAGAGCGCGGGCAGTCTGCTGGCGGTTGCCGGCGCCGTCTCCAGCGGCACGATCACGCCGAGCCGGATTTTGCTGCAGGCTGACGGCTTGCGGATCGCGAGCAACACGACGGCGGCGATCGTCAGCGCACCGTCCGGCGAGGTGGCGATCGCGCCGCTGACCGCAGGCCGCAGCATGTCGATCGATGCCGCCGGTACGCTCGGCGGCAGCACGCTGTCCCTCGGCACCACCGACCTGGCGCTGATCGCCACCATGTCCGGGACGCTGTCGGCGGTCACGCCCGGCCCCACCGGTACGCAAACGCTTGCCTTGGGCAGCCTGGACGACGGCGCGACGACCCGCGCCGGCGGCATCACCATCAACACCCAGGTGACGCTGGGCGGCACGGCGAACCTGACCGGCAACACGCTGGCGCTGTACAGCAGCGGCGACGTGGTCGAGACACCGACCGGTTCGAGCCCAACCGGCGCCGTCACGGTGGATACGCTGATCGGCACGGTGACCGCCGGCAACATCTGGCTCAACGGGCCGAACCACTTCGTCCATTTGGGCAACCTGGGGACGCAGGCCGGCTTCACCACGCCGGCGCCGGTTGATGCCGGCGTGACGGCGGCCAGCGGCAACGTGCTGATCCGGAACGGCCAGGCCCTGAACGTCGTCACCGTGGTGCAGGCGGGCAGCGTATCGCCGAACTACGCCGAACTCGACGTGCTCGGCGGCGGCGACCTGACCGTACTGAACGGCGGCACGGTCACCGCGGGCGATGTCTATCTGCGAGCCGGCAATAGCGGAACCGCCGGCAATGTCACGGTCGCCGCGGGCGGCGTCGTGTTCGCCAACAACAATGCCGACCTGGCAGCCGGCGTTCAGTACACCGCCGCGACACCGCTATCGGCGCCGCTCCATTCGTATGCCGACGGCAGCGTCGCGGGCGATGTCGAGATCGATGGTTACGTCCACGCGGGCGCAACCGGGACGATCGGGCTCTATGCGCATGACTTCATCAATGAACCCGGAACCATCCGCGGTGGCGTGCTGACCGGCTTTGCCGGAACCTATGCCAATCTGCCCGGCTCCGGTTCCCCGACCGCCAACCTGATCGCCGATCTGGCCGGCTTCACGACCCACACCGGGTTCCTGCTGCGCGATGGCGAGGCACTGGCCGTGATCGGCCAGGGCGTGACCGACTTCAACACCGGCATCACCATCGCCGTGGCGCCGGCCACCGCGGCCGACCTGGCGCTGGCGGCGCCGGTGTCCGCCGGTGCTGGTACGGTGAAGCTGGAAGCCACCGGCAACGTCTATGAGACCGGAGCCGGCAGCATCAGCAATTCCGGCGGCACGTTTACCGTAACCGGCGGCGTTGTCACCGCGCCGACATTGGTGAGCCAGGCCGGCGCGCTCCCGGACACCGAGGCCGGCGGCAATATCCCGAGCACCATCCCCGGCGTGACCTTCGGCCGCGCGATCGACTGGTTCGGCAACGCCAACAGCGTCGCGACCCTGGGCAACGTCACCGCGACCGGCAACTTCCTGCTGAACAACGGCCAGAATCTGGTCGTGGCGGGCACCGTCATCGCCGGCACGCTGCCGCTGAGCACGGGCACGGTCGCCGCCGCCTATCCGGTGGTCAGCGGTCCCTTCGGCACTGCGCCGGACGCTACGCCGTCGCCCTTCGCGGAAATCGATATCGGCAGCGGCGGCAATCTGACGATCGCAGCCGGCGCCACGCTGCATGTCGGCCTGGACGGCAGCCTGGCCGGCAACGCGACGCTGCGCGCGGGCAACACGACGAATACCGGCGCCGTGCTCATCAACGGCGACGTGTTCGCGGCGAACGGCGGCACGGTGGCGGTGAGTGCGGGCTTCAATCCGAACGTCACGCCGGCCGTCTCCGCCTATGCAGCGGGCTGCGATGCCACGACATGCGGCATCACCATCAATGGCGTCATCTGGGGCGACGGCACGCTGGCGTCCTCGGCGCTTGCCGGGCTGGTGACGCTGAGCGCCGGATCGTCGATCGACGAGACGTCCGCCAGCGCGATGATCGGCGCGACGACGCTGACCGGATTTGCCGGGCGGCACGCCAATCTGACCGAACTGGCGTCCGGCGGGACAGCGGCTGCGGTCGCACTGAACCAGATCGGCACGCTCGGCGCGTTCAGCACCAGCAACTTTGCCGCCGACGCGCAGGGCTTTGCGCTGCGTGACGGGCGGGCGTTGACGATTGCCGGAACCGTGCAGGATTTCGGCACCACGGCAAGCAACATCTCGATCGCCGTGATGGCCGGTTCCGGCTCGACCTACAGCGCGGCCGATCTGCTGCTGAAGGGCAATGTCACCGCCAACCAGACGCTTGGTGCGGTGTCGCTGCAGGCGACCGGCAACATCGTCCAGAGCGCTGGCTCGATCACGACCAACAGCCTGGTTGCCGAGGCCGGCGCCAGACCCGGCACCGAAGCCACCGGCACCCAGCCGGGCACGATTGCCGGCTCGCCGGTGCTGACGACCGGCAGCATCGTCCTGGCGGATCAGAACCAGGTCAGCGTGCTGGGCAACGGCACTCGCGGCGTCAGTGCCGAGGGCGACATCCGCATCACCAACGTCCCCAGTCTGACGATCGCCGGCACGATCGTGTCGCAGAACGGCACCATTGTGCTCACCAATACCGGTGGCGTCACGAACAACGCGATCGTCAACGCGGTGAGCCAGGACGTGACGATCACGTCGCCGCACAACATCGCGAATTCACTGACGATCGAGGCCGCGAACAATGTGCTGCTCGATGCGGGTGGCAACATCGGCAACGGCGGACTGGTCGACGCGATCGGCGGCGATGCCACGCTGCTCGCCGGCAACAACATCACCAATACGGGCCTGGTCCATGCAGGGCACCACGTCTTCGCTGAAAGCGGCAGAACCATTGCCGCCGGCTCGATCGGCAACCAGGGCACGATCAAGGCGGACGGCACGGGATCGGTCGGCAGTCCAAGCATCGACCTCATCGCGCTGAACAGCGGCAACATCAGCCAGGCTTCGACCGGCACAGCGACCGCGACGAACGTCGCCGGGCCTGCTGTCATCGAGATGAGCGCGAACAACAACGTCACGCTCGACGGGTCGGTCCTGGCGACCGGTCCGCAGGGCATCATCGGGGTGACGGCCAACAACGCATTCAACCAGTTGGGTGGCACGATCCAGGCCGGCGGCACCGGGACTGCCGGGACGCCAAGCATCGCGATCACCGCCAACACCGGCACGCTTGGCCAGGCCGCGGGCATCATGCTCGCGACCAACGCCGGCAGCGGCTATGTCGCACTCAACGCCGGCACGCTGGACATCAATACCGCCGGCACGGTCCAGGCGACCGGCACCGCGGGTGTCGTGACCCTCACGGCGCAGCGCTCGATCAACCAGACCGCCGGGCTGATCGCGGCCGGCGGTGCCGATACCACCACGGCCGGAACGCCGACGATCACCCTCCTGGCACAGACCGGCACCATCGCGCAGTCGTCGGGCGCTGCCATTCTGGCGACCAACAATGCCGGCACGATCAGCCTGACCACGGCGGCGTCGAGCCCCTCCACCACCGGCAGCATCACCACCGCCGGCAGCATCATCGCGGCGGGCGCCTCGGCCATGGTCACGCTGAAGGCGGGCACGTCCATCAGGCAGTCGGGTGGCACCATCCTGTCCGGCGGCCACGGCACGATTCCGCTATCCGGCGCCGCAACACCCAACCTGTCGCTGTTCGCCCAGAACGGCACGATCCAGCAATCTGCCGGTGCGGCGATCCGCGCGACCAATACGGCGGGCGTGATCGGGCTGCATGCCACCGGCGACATCAGCTTTGCCGGATCGATCCTGGCGCCGGGCACGTTCGACAGCGGCATCGTGCCGGCTTCGATGATCTCCGCCGGCATCTCGCTGGCATCCGACAGCGGCTCGATCCTGCAGGATTCCACCACTGGCGTGCTGCAAGCCGGCCTGCTGGAGGGCGTTGCGCACGGCTCGGTGACGCTGACCGGCGCTCCTGCCACGGGCAACCTGGTCGCCAACCTCGGCGCGTTCACCGCCGAAGGCGGCAACTTCGTGCTGACCGACGATCAGAACCTGAAGGTGAGCGGGCCGGTGGTGTCGAACACCGGTTCGGTGGTGATCACCGACACGCACGTCGCCCTCGGCGCCTCGAGCAGCCTGCTGAATTTCACCGGCTCGACCATCCAGGGCGCAACCGGGGTCACTCTGGTTGCCGACGTGAACATCACCAACGACGGCACGATGAAGTCGGTCGCCAACGACGTGACGGCCACCGCGACGTCGGGCACGTTGACCAACGACAATCTGATCAGCGCGGCGCATGACGCGGTGCTCACCGCCGGCGCCGACATCGACAACAATGGAAGCGCCCTCGTCACGGCAGGTCATTTCGACATCCTGAAGGCCGGGACATCGATCAACGACATCGGCACCATCCTGGCCGCGGGTGCGGGAAGTTCCGCTTCCCCCAGCATCAGGCTCACCGCGAACACGGGCACGATCGGCCTGCCCGCGAGCGGGACGATCCTGGCGAGCGACGCGGCCGGGGCGATTTCGCTGAACGCGCCGGCGACCGGCCAGGCCATCACGCTGGCCGGCCTTGTCTCCGCCAGCGGCGCGTCCGGCCTCGTCGCGATCGGCTCCGGCGGATCGGTGACGCAGAATGGCGGCACGATCGTGGCCGGCGGCCCAGGTTCGTCCGGCACGCCGAGCCTGGCTATCACCGCCGGTGGCGGCACGATCGGCCAGACCGCCGGCAGCATCCTGGCGACCAACGCGAGCGGGCTGATCGCCCTGAAAGCCAGCACCGATATCGACACTGCCGGCAGCATCGGCGCGACCGGCACCGTCGCCGGAGCGGTAACGCTGATAGCGGGCGGCTCGATCAACCAGACGGCCGGTACGATCCAGGCCAATGGCGCCGGCAGCATCGCCGCGTCAGGTTCGGCGACCCCGAACCTGTCGCTGGCGGCGAATGGCGGCACCATCGCGCAGTCCGCCGGTGCGGTGATCGCCGCACCGAACCTGGCGGGAGTGGTCGGGCTGCACGCGACCGGCAACATGGCGCTGGACGGCTCGATCCTGGCGGCCGGCAGCAATGCGGGCGTTTCGCTGGTGTCCACCGGCGGTTCGATTGCGCAGGCCGCCGCGACCGGCATCCTGCAGGCCACGACGCTGATCGGCGCGAGCGCCGGCGGCGTCAGCCTGACCGGCACGTCGGCGAGCGGCAACCTGGTCGGCAACCTCGGATCCTTCGCCAGCGGAACCGTCGGCACAGGCGACTTTGTGCTGACCGACCAGCGCGACCTGGCGGTGATCGGCCCGGTGGTCGCAAACCGCGGTTCGGTGGTGATCACCGACACGCATCTCGGCGCCAACACCCCGAGCAGCCTGACGAACCAGTCCACCATCCAGGGCCAGACGGGGGTGACGCTGGCGGCGGACGTCAACGTGACGAACAGCGGCATCATCCAGGCGGTGACCAACGACGTCTCGATCACCGCGTCCGCCGGCACGCTGGGCAACAGCGGTACGATCAATGCGGCGCGCAACCTGGTGATCGGTGCACAGACCGATCTGGGCAACACCGGCACGATGCTGGCGTCCGGTAACGACGCCCTGTTGACCGCGGTGACCGGAGGCCTGACCAACTCCGGCCTGATCAGCGGTGCGCACAACGCGGTGCTGCTCGCCCACACCAATATCGGCAACACCGGCACCGTTCAGGCGGTCAGCAACGATGCGTCGCTGACCGCGAGCACCGGCGTGCTGACCAACGGCAGCCTGATCAGCGCGGGGCAGAACGCCGTGCTGGTCGCCGGGACCGACATCGGCAACACCGGCACGGTGCGGGCCATCGGCAACGACGCGTCGCTGACGGCGATGAACGGCGCGCTGACCAACTCCGGCCTGATTAGCGGTGCGCACAATGCGGTGCTGCTCGCCCACACCAACATCGGCAACACCGGCACCGTTCAGGCGATCGGCAACGATGCGTCGCTGACCGCAGGGACCAACATCAGCAATTCCGGGACGATCAAGGCGAACCGCAATGCTTCGGTGACCGCTACCAGTGGCACAATCAGTACGACGCAGCTGATCATGGCAGGCAGCCTGATCTCATTGGCTGCGAAAAATGGTGCCAACCTGGAACTCGGTGGAATCCTGAGTGCGCCAACCATCACGGTCGATGCCGGCCCCAACAACATCAAACTGGATGGCGGCGCGTCGATTGTGACGGGTGGTACAATCCGGCCCTCAGGGAGCATCCTGGCGTTTCCGCCGATTGCGATCACCCAGGCAGGGGCATATCTTTCCGCCGGCAGCTTCCAGCAGACGGGTGCAAGCACAGTGCGCACCCTGTCGGGCAGCGGGAACGTCCTGTCGATCAATACGCAAGCCGGCCCGATCGTCTTCTCATCAAACGGCCTGGATGGGCCGGACACCTGGCTCATCCTCAACACCCGAGGCACCATCACCGGCACGATCAACGTGAAGTCGGTCGACGTCATCTACAAAGGCACCACGGGGGGCGCCGACCTGATCGGCCTGGTCAACACCTACAACGGCCACGCCGCCGCAGGGCAGGGCAACATCGAGCCGACCAAGAACGCCAACTACAAGATCAACGGCTGTCCCATCGCCTCGGTGAACTGCGTCCTGCTGCCCACCCAGGGCGTCCCCACCGCCAACCCGCTGGACGAACTCTACCTCGGCGCCTTCTTCGGCCAGCAAGATGAGACCGACCTGCTGCTGCCCATCGTTTCCGACCAGGATTACTGAACATGCGTGCACTTCCCGCCCTGGTATTGCTGCTGTTCTCCCTCGCCGCGTGCCAGACGCCGCCGGCCAAGGACTACGCGCACGGTAGTTTCGGTGCGGCGCCGTCCGCCGCCCAGGTGTCGATCGGCCAGAACTCGGTCGGCGAGGCCTGCACCCAGTCCGCCGGCGCGGACAATTCAGCCGACATCTATTGCGGCACCTGGTCGCAGCCGAGCGCGCGTGTGCTGCCGGGGGGGCCGGCCGGTGCACAGCAACTGGCCACCCTCGCCACCGCCAGCCCGTGGCGCGCCGCGATCGATACCCGCTTCCGCTGCGACGCCCCGCAGCAGACCGCCATCCTGAACGGCAGCCCCGCCGAACTGATGCAGTGCACCCGGCTGGTCGGTGGCTGGGCGCACGTCGCGATGGTCGCCCTGGTCAATGGCCAGGCCTGGTACGCGGATGGCGTGCTGCCGGCGGCCAAGGTGATGGAACGCTCGATCGGCGTGCTGGCCGGCGTCATCAGCCCGAGTGCCGCGCCGGTCAGTTCGGCGGCGGATGCGCTGCTCGCCCGGCGTCTTGCGGCGCAGGCCTTCAGCTCCGGCGATATCGGCCAGTTTAACGCGCTGATGTCCGCCGGCACCCGCGCCAACCTCGCCGACAACCCCGGCGCGGCGGAGAGTGCGTTCCGCGCCGCCCTGGGGATCCAGCAGAAGGCCCTCGGCAAGAACAACCCCAACACGGCCACAGCGATGATGTCGCTGGCCCTGGAACTGTCCGACGAGGGCCGCTTCGCCGAGGCCGACAACCTGTTCGCACAGGCACAGGAACTCGTCCCCCGGTCGGACGACCCGACCGCCCAGGCGCGGCTGGTGCACTACCGTGGCCTGGATGCGCTGAACCAGAACAAGCTGCAGCAGGCGCAGAAGCTGCTGGACCAGGCGGAAGGCCTGTATGCCGCCCGGGTGCCGCAGTCGGCGCTCGACGCCAAGCCGGTCACGCCGGTGGCCAATCGCTTCCTGCGCGTCCCGGTGCACACCGACCTGATGCCCAGCCAGGAGCTGCTGACCGACCCGCGCGCGCAATCCGCCCTGCTCGGACTGGTGGAGGTGCGCCGCTACCGCAGCATCGTGCTGCGCCTGCTTGGCAAGGCCAAGGAGGCCGATGCCGTGCTGCAATCGGCCACCGACCTGGCGCAGGCGAATGGCCTGGCCCGCCCTCTGCTGACCGCTCGGCTGTATCGCACCTCGGCATTGACGGCCGAGGCGCAGGGCCTGCGCAGCCAGGCGCTGGCAGATCTCAGCCGGTCCACCGAAGCCTTCAGCCGCTCCCTGCCCGGCTCCAAGCCGCTGGCGGAGACCTACCTGCTGCACGTCCGCGAGCTGGAAGGACAAGGCGCCGGCGCACAGGCCCTGCCGCTGTGCCGCGATGCGGTGCATGCGCTGGCCGACCTGCGGGTCGGAACCACGCCGCAGCTGATGGCCGCCTGCCTCGACGTCTATGCCAAGGCGGCCGAACAGCAGGCCGACCATCGCCAGGAACTGCTCAGCGAGATGTTCATGGCGGAGCAGCTGGCCCAGGCAAGCATCACCAGCCAACAGATCGCCCAGGCCAGCGCGACGCTGGCGGAGAACTCGCGCGATCCGAAGGTCGGCGACCTGATCCGCAAGGAACGCGACCTGAAGGCCAAGCTCGACGTGCAGTACAGCAAGCGCGACGATCTGACCCAGGCGCGCCAGCAGGGCGCCCCGGTCACCGACGCACAGACCGCCGCGCTGGACAAGCAGATCAGCGCGCTGCAGGCGCAGCTGGCGGACGCGGACGCGGCGCTGCAGGCGGCCTCGCCGAACTACGGGCAGCTGGTGCAGGAGGTGGTCCCCGCCTCCGCGGTATTTGCGGCGCTGCATCCGAATGAGGCCTTCGCCGCGATCAGCCTGGCGGACAAGGACGGCTGGGTGTTCCTGCTGCGCAACAAGACCGTCACGGTGTCGAAGATCGATGCCGGACTGAAGGACGTGGCGGGCCTCGTGCAGCGCATCCGCGCCGGCATCGAGCTGACCTCGGCCGGCCTGCCGCCGTACGACATCGCCGATGCGCAGCAGCTGTACAAGATCACCCTGGGCGGCGTCGCCAAACAGTTGGAGGGTGTGCACACCCTGGTGGTCGCTCCGACCGGCCCGCTGCTGTCGCTGCCCTTCGAGGTGCTGCTGACCGGGCCGGCGCAGCAGGGCGAACTGGCGCAGGCACCCTGGCTGGTGCGGCAGTTCGCCATCGCCCACGTGCCGGCGCCAAGCAACTTCGTCTCGCTGCGCAAGATTGCCGCCGGGTCGCGCGCCGCCAAGGCATGGTTCGGCTTCGGCGATTTCCGTCCGGTGACGCTGTCGCAGGCCGAGAACAGCTTCCCCGGCGCCACCTGCTCGGACAGCGCGCAGCTGCTCGCCGGGCTGCCGCCCCTGCCCTATGCCCGTAAGGAACTCGAGGCTGCCCGCGGGCTCCTCGGCGCCAGCCCGGCGGACGAGCTGCTCGGGCCGGCCTTCACCGCCAAGGCGGTGATGGATACGCCGCTGAAGAATTACCGCATCCTGCAGTTCTCCACGCATGCGCTGCTGCCGACCGACCTGCATTGCCAAAACCAGCCGGCGATCGTCACCTCGGCCCCGGCCGGCGCGAGGGATGCCAGCGGTGCGCTGCTGACCTCCTCCGACGTGGTGCGGCTGAACCTCGACGCCGACCTGGTGATTCTGTCGGCCTGCAACTCCGGCGGACCCGGCGGCAGCACGGCGGGCGAAAGCCTGTCCGGCCTGGCGCGCGCGTTCTTCTATGCCGGCGCCCGTTCGCTGCTGGTGACGCACTGGGCGGTGAACGACCAGGTGGCCGCCTACCTAGTGGCCGACACGCTGCGCCGCATGCGGCAAGATCCGGGACTCGGCGTGGCATCTGCCCTGCGCAACGCGCAGCTGGCGATGCTCGCCGACGCCGGAAAGGGATTGCCGCCGGAAATCGCCCATCCCTTCTTCTGGGCACCCTTCGCGGTGATCGGCGAAGGCGGCGAGCGCCCGGCCATGGCGCAACGGATGGTTCCATCACGACGGCTGGCCGGACTATAAATCCGCCCGAACACGGCGGACTGGTGAATGGAGACGATCGAGACCCTCGGCAAATACGAGATCAAGCGAACCCTCGGGCGCGGTGCCATGGGCACCGTGTACGAGGGTTGGGACCCGATCATCGCCCGGCGCGTGGCGATCAAGACCGTCAAGATTCCCGACGCCGACGACCCGGAAACCGAAGACCAGCTCGCCCGTTTCCGGCGTGAGGCGCAGGCCGCCGGCCGGCTGACCCATCCCAACATCGTCGGCGTGTTCGACTACGGCGAGACCAACGACATCGCCTACATCGTCATGGAATACGTCGACGGGCCGTCGGTGAAGTCGCTGCTCGACAAGCAGGAGCGCTTCGCCCTGCCGGACGTCATGCGGATCATGGAGGATTTGCTCGCCGGCCTGCAGTTCAGCCACGAGCGCGGCGTGGTGCATCGCGACATCAAGCCCGCCAACGTCATGCTGACCACGCAAGGCCAGGCGAAGATCGCCGATTTCGGCATCGCCCGGATCGAGAGTTCCTCGATGACGCAGGCGGGCACGGTGCTTGGCACGCCGGCCTACATGTCCCCCGAGCAGTTCATGGGCCAGGTGGTGGACAAGCGCTCCGACATCTACTCGTCGGGCGTGCTGCTGTACCAGCTGCTGACCGGCGAACGGCCCTTCGAGGGCGGGCTGTCCGCCATCATGCACAAGGCGCTGAACACCGAGCCGCCGGCGCCGTCGCAGATCGCCGTCACCTGTTCGCCCGCGTTCGATCCGGTGGTGCGCAAGTCGATGGCCAAGCGGCCGGAGGACCGGTTCCAGTCGGCCACGGATTTCCTGCAGGCGCTGCGGGCCGCGGCGGCCGGCGGGCGGAGCGAGACCCTGGCGGATGCGGAGGAGGAGGCGACGATGGTCGCCGCGCCGGGCGCCGCGCAGGGGCGGCCGATCGCCCGGCCGCGGGAGGCGCCCGCGGGTACCCAAGCGCCACCGGCCGCAACGGCCCCCCGGAAATCGCCGGTTGCGCTGATCGTCGCCGCGGTGCTGGTCGTGCTGCTGGCGGCCGGCGGCGGCTGGTTCTTCCTGTCGCGCGGTTCGGCGCCCACGCAAACGGCGGCCGCGGGGCCGGGCAGCTCCCCCGCCACTGGCGCCGCCTCCGCCGCGGCTCCTGCGCCGTCTGCCGCCGCAGAGCCGCGTACGGCCCAGGCTGCCGCGTCGGCACAGCAGACCGGGTCATCTACATCCCAGACTGCCTCGTCCGCTCAGCCGGCCGGCTCGTCCGCACCGCAGACCGCGCCGGTCCCGCCGCAGGCCGGCTCGTCCGCGCCGCAGGCCGCATCCGCCCCGCCGGCCCAGGGTTCGGCGACGCCAGCCGAAGCACCAGCCCCGGCACAGACCGCCGCACCGCCGCGGCAAACCGCCGGCAGCACGCTTCCGGCATCCCGGCCGGACGCGGCGCCGCCGCAGGCTGCGCCGTTCCAGACGGGCAGCGGCGCAGGCACCGCCGCTTCGACGACACAAGGCACCGCTGGTCCGGCCGAAGTTCGGCAGGCGCAAGCCGCGCCGTCCTCTTCGCCGCCCGCGACATCGCCGCAGCCAGCCACGCCGCCGGCAGCGGCGAACGGCGCCGGCAACGGCCAGCAGGTAGCCTCGACCAGCCTCCAGGCGATCCGCCGGCAAGTGCAGGAGGTCATCGCCGGCCAGCGCTGCGCAACCCTGAACGGCGCGGTGCAGGACGGCGGCACCATCGCCGTGACCGGCCTTGCCGGCCGCACCGCCGCGGACGCGGTGCGTGATGCGCTGGCCGGGTCGCCGCTCGATTGGCAGGTGAAGAGCGTCGATCCGTACTATTGCAGAGCACTCGGCGTGGTGCATCCGATTGCCGGAGGCGGTCTGCCGCTTGGGGCACAGCTCCGCCTGAGCCTCGCGCATGGCGTCAGCCGCCTGTATGACGGCCAGCGAATCCTGCCTCAGGTCGTCATGCCGGAGTTCCGCGGCTATCTGCGGGTGGATTACGTCGCGCATGACGGCGAGGTGATGCACCTGTACCCGCAAGTCGCCGACCCGTCGCAAAATGTCACCGCCGATCCGTCGCATGCTTTCGCGCCGGGCACCGTGGTGAAGCTGGGTGAGGCCAGCCCCGGCCATCCGGTGTGGGAGGTGGGGGAGCCCTACGGCACCGACATGATCATCGCGGTCGCCTCCAGCCAGCCGCTGTTCCCCCGTCCGCGGCCGGCCAATGTGGAGCCCGAGGCGATCTACCTGCGGCAGCTGCAGGACGCGGTCGATACCGCGCGCCAACGCGGTGACCAGCTGGCGGGCACCGCCATCGCCCTGGACACGCTGGCGAAGAAGTAGCCGGGGACAACGCCAAGTTGATGCCGCCCGCCATTGGCAGTGGGCTGCCGGACTCCCCAGTACAGCGGCCTCAAACAGCGAAGGCCGCATGTCGTACGCACGCGCAAGCGAAGTCGTTGCGTCCCCTTTTGCCGGGACCGGCATCGAGGAACTGAAGGCCGCCGCCAGGGCCGCCCATCTGCGCTATGTCAGCGACCGCTCGCCGGGCATCCGGCGGATCGGCGCGGGGGCCGGGTTCACCTACCGCAACCCGGACGGCAGCAAGGTCACCGACGCGGAAACGCTGGCGCGCATCCGCAAGCTGGCGATTCCGCCGGCCTATCGGGACGTGTGGATCTGCCGCGACCCCAATGGCCATTTGCAGGCGGTCGGGCGCGATGCGCGCGGACGGAAGCAGTACCGCTACCACCCGCGCTGGCGCGAGGTCCGCGACGCGGCGAAATACCACAAGATGCTGACCTTCGGCCGCGTGCTGCCGAAAATCCGCGACCGGGTGGAGCACGATTTGGCGCGGCGCGGCCTGCCGCGGGAAAAGGTGCTGGCCGCCGTGGTGCGCCTGCTGGAGACGACGCTGATGCGGGTGGGCAACGAGGAATATGCCCGCACCAACCACAGCTATGGCCTGACCACCCTGCGCAACCGCCACGTGAGGATCGAGGGCGCCGGCCGCATCCGCTTCGATTTCCGCGGCAAGCACGGCTTGGAGCACCATATCGATCTGCGCAGCAAGCGGCTGGCCGCGGTGGTGCGCCGCTGCCAGGAACTGCCGGGCCAGGATTTGTTCGAGTACCTGGATGAGGACGGTACGCCGCATGCCGTCGGGTCGGAGGACGTGAACGACTACCTCCAGGAGATCACCGGCGAGGACGTCACCGCCAAGGACTTCCGCACCTGGGCCGCGACCAACCTGGCGGCGGTGGCGTTCCGCGAGATGCCGCCCTTCGACACACAGCGGAAGGCGAAGAGCAACACGATGCGGGCGGTGGAAGCCGTGGCGAAGCTGCTTGGCAACACCCCGGCGATCTGCCGCAAGTGCTACATCCATCCGGCGATCTTCGACGGCTATCTCGACGGCTCGCTGGTGGAGACGCTACGGCGGCGGGCTCGGGCGAAGCTGGCTGATCCCGGCCAGGGGCTGAAGCCGGAGGAAACCGCGGTGATGGCCTATCTCGCTCGCCGTCTGGAAAAATCGCCGCTTCGGCCGCGAAACGGGTTGCCTCCCGGCGCGAAACGGCGTAAAGGGAAACATACCTAATCTTGACTCACAGCAGTTTGTGTTTGCAGTCCACTCTGGACGTCGGCTGGCCCCGCCACCATGTGTCAGGATTATGGCGCGGTGCGCCAGCCAGTATTCGCGGAGCCAACCTTGGTTACCCTGCTACCAGCACCGCTGGCCTGCTGCCGGTGGGAACTCGAGCGGCGCCACATGACGCCGCCCTCGAACGTCGCATTGCGTTTCATCGTCGAGGAGGACCCTCGGCTGGTGCAGGCGCTGAACGAAGCTTATGCCGAAGCCGACCCGGACGGCGGGCTGGACAAGCCTGAACGCGAGGCGTTGCAGGACGTGATCGGCCGGCATTTCACCGGCCGGCACTGGCCGCGCAAAGCCTCGATGGACGCCACGCGGCGCTTCATGGCGGATCTGCAGCGGGCCATGGCGGCAGCGGGATGGAAGGTCGATCTGTTCGCGGTCGCTGCCTGAACCGCCTGCCGGCCGCTTTGTACCAGCGGCCGAACCACAAGTGCTCCGCATGGCGCAGCAGCACGTCGCATTCTGGCGGATTGGCTGGCAGATGGGCGGGTTACCGCGCGGTCGCCTCGACGCACCGGCAATCCGCATGGTTCGCAAGCTGGGCCGGGATTTGCCGAAGCCACAGGCGTTTCACCGACCGTGGCCGAACCCCTTGCCGCACCGTGTTCACATGGTGCGCTCGGCCGAGACTTGCTGACGACCCAGGCGTTCCACTGACCACGGCCGAACCCCTCGCCGCACCGTGTTCACATGGTGCGCTCGGCCGAGACTTGCTGACGACCCAAGCGTTCCACTGACCACGGCCGAACCCCTCGCCGCTCGGAGGTCCGCATGCCCAGCCAACGTCCGCCGAACATGCCCCCCGGTCCGCAGCCGGATCCGAATCCGGCGCCGCCGCCGCCGATCGAGCGCCCGCCGCGCCCGGATCCCATGCCGAACCCCGTTCCGCCCGGGCCGACGCCGATCTGACCCGGCTATCGTTCGGCACTGCCCGCGCCGCTCTCGCATTGTTCAGGATCCCCGGGCGCGGCGCCATCGGCGGACTGTCCGCCCGGCCCGCAGAAAACCCCGCTCCGCCAGGGTGGACCGCCGTCCCAGCACCGCGTTGCGGTGCGGATAGCGTCCGAAACAGGCAATGACCCAGCGGCACCGCCTGGCGGTCCGCAGCCACTCGGAAAAGTGCCGCCGCTGAATGCCGGTGCTCTCCGCCGCCAGCCGGCGGAAGCAGGCCAGGCTGTGTGCCTGCGCGCGTCTGGCCTCGGCGTGCAGCAGGGGCAGATAGAAGAACAGCCGCTCCACCGGCCGCAACGCGCGGTCGGCCCCGCTCCGCAGCCCCTCGAGGCACAGCCGCACCGCCAAAGGGTCACCGCAATAAGCTCGCGGCGAGTCGCGGAACGCGTTGCGGGTGAACTGGTCCAGCACGACGATCAGCGCCAGCCGGCCGCGCGGCGTGCGCGCCCAGTCATTGCACGCCCCGCCGGATGCCCGCGTGATCAGCAAGCCGAAGCGCTCCCCGATGCTGCGGTCCAGCGCCGCGTTCCGGCCGAACCAGCGTGCCAGATGCGGGCGCAGGTCGGCATCCGGCCGCAGGCTGTCGCCGAACCAGAATTCCAGGACCTGTTCAGCCTCGGTCATCGCCCACCAGCCGGGGTTCGGCGGTCCGGGGCCAACCAGCGCCGGCAGCTGCGGGGCTGCCAGGATGCGGCGACCGGGACAGTAGAGCACCGTCCGGCAATCGGGACATTGGAGCATCGTCCGCCGGCCCGGGGCGCAGGGGCAGACCACTGACGGTGCGACCGGGTGCGCAAGCGCCTTGCATGCCCGATCCATAGCAAGCCGCGCGGGCTTCCCGCAGCGGCAACAAGGGCGACCGGCGCGGGCCGGGCGGGGGCGCAGCCGGCGGAATCGCCGCGCCCCGGTGCGCCCGCCGCCCGTTCCGGGACCGCGCTCGCATTTGCGTGACCGATCGGACTTGATCCTTGCCTGTTCTGGGACTAGTCCGCAGCCGCAAGGCCGCCCGCTGGCGTATCTCCCGGCGTGAGGCAGCGCGCACCAGGGGACATTGCATGCGGGCTCTGCTGGCGGTCAGCCGCCTGATCGACGCCGTCAACCAAACGGTGGGGAAGCTGGTCGGCTGGCTGATCCTGGCGGATGCGCTGATCAGTTCCGGCAACGCGACCATCCGCTACGCGCTGGACCGCAGCTCCAACGCCTGGCTGGAGGCGCAGTGGTACCTGTTCTCCGCGGTGTTCCTGCTGTGCGCCGGCTACACGCTGCTGCGCAACGAGCATATCCGCATCGACATCCTGACCGGCCGCTGCAGCCCGCGCGTGAAGGCATGGATCGACATACTCGGCGGCCTGTTCTTCCTGCTGCCCACGACGGTGCTGATCATGGTGCTGTCCTGGCCGATGTTCATGGACAGCTACGTGCGCCATGAAGTGTCGTCCAACGCCGGCGGACTGCTGCGCTGGCCGGTCAAGCTGATCATCCCCGTTGCGTTCTTCCTGCTCGCCGCCCAGGCGGTGTCCGAGCTGATCAAGCGGGCCGCCTTCCTCACCGGCCACGCCCCGGCCCCGGTCACGCGGTCGGCGCATGCCCCGCTGGAAAGCATCGAAGCCGAGGAGCACGCGCTCTGATGGTATTCGTCATCGCCAACATGGCGCCGCTGATGTTCGCGGCATTGGTCGTGGTGCTGCTGATCGGCTACCCGGTGGCCTTCTCGCTGTCCGCCGTAGGCCTCGGCTTCGGTGCGCTCGGCCTGCATCTCGGCCTGCTGCAGCCGGCGCTGCTGCAGGCGCTGCCGGAACGCGTGTTCGGCATCATGAGCAACGACACGCTGCTGGCGATCCCGTTCTTCACCTTCATGGGGCTGATCCTGGAACGCAGCGGCATGGCCGAGGATTTGCTGGACACGATCGGCCAGCTGTTCGGCCCGGTGCGCGGCGGCCTGGCCTATGCGGTGATCTTCGTCGGCGCGCTGCTGGCGGCGACCACCGGCGTGGTGGCGGCATCGGTCATCTCCATGGGCCTGATCTCGCTGCCGATCATGCTGCGCTACGGCTACGACCGCCGCGTCGCCGCCGGGGTGATCGCCGCGTCCGGCACGCTGGCGCAGATCATCCCGCCATCTTTGGTGCTGATCGTGCTGGCCGACCAGCTCGGGCGCTCGGTCGGCGACATGTATGCCGGCGCTTTCATTCCCGGTCTGATGCTGGCGGCGCTATACGCCGGGTTCATCCTGCTGGTCTCCTTCGTGAGCCCCTCGGCCACCCCGGCACTGCCGCTTGAGGCGCGCATCCTGCGCGGCTGGCGCTTGGCCGGCCGGGTGCTGTTCTCCCTGGTGCCGCCGCTGCTGCTGATCTTCCTGGTGCTTGGCACGATCTTCATCGGCCTCGCGACGCCGACCGAGGGCGGCGCCATGGGCGCCACCGGTGCGCTGATCCTGGCGCTGATCAACCGCCGGCTGAACTGGTCGCTGCTGCGCCAGGCGATCGATACCACCGCAAAGCTGTCGTCCTTCGTGGTGTTCATCCTGGTCGGCTCCACCGTGTTCAGCCTGATCTTCCGCGCGGTGGACGGCGATCTGTGGGTGGAGCACCTGCTGACCAGCCTGCCGGGCGGCCAGATCGGCTTCCTGCTGGTCGTCAACCTGATGGTGTTCGTGCTGGCGTTCTTCCTGGACTTCTTCGAGCTGGCCTTCATCATCGTGCCGCTGCTGGCGCCGGCCGCCGAGAAGCTGGGCATCAACCTGATCTGGTTCGGCGTGCTGCTGGGCGTGAACATGCAGACCTCGTTCATGCATCCGCCCTTCGGCTTCGCACTGTTCTACCTGCGCAGCGTGGCGCCGGCCGAGGACTACATGGACCGGGTAACGCGCCAGCGGATTCGCGGGATCAGCACCGGGCAGATCTACGCCGGCGCGATTCCCTTCGTGGCGATCCAGATCCTCATGGTTGCGGTGTTGATCGGCTTCCCCGGCCTGGTGACCGGGGCGCTGGAGCACGGGCCGGTGAAGGACCCGATGAAGGTACAGATCAACGTGCCGAGCCCGGACGCGTCAGGGGACGAGCCGCCGCCGGTGACGTTCAAGTAATGACGCTCCCCTCCCTCGCGGGAGGGTGGCTTTCGTTGGGTCGGCGGGCCCGACCCTCTCCCGCAAGCGGGAGTGTCCTCGGCCCAGCAGCGCCCACTCCCGGCTACAACCGCCGCACCGCCTCCGGCAGCAGGCGAGCCAGCCGGGCGGCCCATGCTGCCTGGCCGGACGGTTCAGCGATCAGGTCCTGGCGGATCTCCAGCTCCACATGCGGCAGGCCGCGGGCTTCACCGTGCACCGGCACCGCGTAGTCGCTGTTCTCGGTGATCGCATAGGGCGCGTTGTCGCCCACTTCGAGGTCGCCCTCGGCCCGCAGCAGATCCAGCATCACGTTCGCCAGCTGCGCATCGCGGTGGTACAGCACGCCCACCTGCATCGACCGCGACTCGCCCTTGAACACCGG
>Ga0187809_10000258_pt1 | contig 32016 bp, 27 predicted proteins | sample NC_wetland_sal_i_8_FD_132415 | JGI IMG/M metagenome (GOLD analysis project Ga0187809, IMG submission 132415) | Wetland sediment microbial communities from Neuse River Estuary, North Carolina, USA - ASW_4 | ecosystem: Environmental > Aquatic > Freshwater > Wetlands > Sediment | place: USA: North... | reverse complement strand
TTGACGAAGTCGCGTTCGGAGAAAATACCGGCCAGGTGCATCCACTGGTCTTCCACCACCAGGGCGCCGATCCGGTTCTCGGCCAGCTTGCTCACCGCCAGCGCGACGGTATCGGCGGTGCGCACCTTGGCCACATGATGGCCCTTGGTCCGCAGTACGTCGGAAATCAGCATGATTGTGTCCTCCTACCCATCGGTCGTGAGGGTCTGTCCGGAAGGCACGCGGCGAACGGGGGCAGGACCCTCCGGTCAGGCACATGGGCAGGCGCCGGCCGAACGCCAAGCCGGCGCCAGGGTGAGGCTTTGTCCATGCGGTTGCGGAAGGGGCGCCATGGCGGCATGCCCCGACGTGCAATCATGGGCGGTTGACCGCATACAATCCCGGATATCGCTTCACCTGCGGCCGGTTGACCCATGATCGACAAACTGGAAATGCTGCTGGCCCTGGCACGCGAGCAGCACTTCGGCAGAGCCGCCGAGGCCTGCGGGGTTACCCAGCCGACGCTGTCGGCCGGGCTGAAGCAGCTGGAGGAAACCTTCGGCGTGCTGCTGGTGAACCGCCAGTCCCGCTTCCTCGGCTTCACACCCGAAGGTTTGCGGGTGCTGGACTGGGCGCGCCGCATCGTCGCGGACTCCCGGGCGATGCGGGAGGAAATCCGGGCGATGCGCCGCGGCCTGGTGGGCCATCTGCGCATCGCCGCCATCCCGACCGCGCTGCCGATCGTCGCCGAACTGACCACGCCGCTGCGCGCGCGCCACCCGGACGTGGTGTTCACCATCCTGTCGCGCACCTCGATCGACACGCTCACCCAGCTCGACAACCTGGAGGTCGATGCCGGCCTGACCTACGTGGACAACGAGCCGCTCGGCCGCGTGCGATCCATCGCACTGTACGAGGAGCGCTACCGGCTGCTGACCGCGGCGGAATCGCCGCTGGGGGATCGCGCCGAGGTCACCTGGGGGGAGGTCGGGCAGATTCCGCTGTGTCTGCTGACTCCGGACATGCAGAACCGCCGCATAATCGACCGCCGCTTACGCGACGCCGGCGCGGAGCCGGCACCGACGCTGCAGTCGAACTCCATGGTGGTGCTGTTCTCCCATGTGCGCACAGGCCGCTGGGCCAGCGTGATGCCGGCCGTGCTGGCGGAGACGATGGGCATCGCCGACCCGATCCGCTCCATCCCGATCACCGAACAGGGCCAGCCGCCATCCGTCGGCTTGGTGTACCCGCAGCGCGAACCGATGACACCGCTGACCGCCGCCCTGGTCACCGAGGCCCGCCGCCTGGCACAGCGCTGGCGCAGCTGACGATTTCCCTCGCCGGGGGACGGACAGGATCAGGGTGAGATGGGGGCCGCCGCCCGGGGGCGCTGGCGGGAACGGCGAACCGCCGCACCCGGAATTCTGGCGCGAGCCACTCAGGCGTCAGCCGGGCAACCCTGAACTGCGCCTGCGGCACCCCGCATGCCTGCACGGGCTGTATGCGTTCAGCGCACCCCATCCGCAGGCGCCGGGCTCACGACCGGATGCGAACGCCGAATGAGATTGCGGACCAGCGACATCACCGGGTGCTCGATCGTGACCGAGAGAATCCAGCCACCCGTCGCGGCGCAGGTGAACAGGATGAGAAAGTGCGCCCATAGCGGCAGAACCGACGCCAGGTGCAGGCGCAGCATGATCTGCCACGCGATGCCAAGGCAGATCAGATGGGTGAGATAGATCGAGTAGGACGCGCCGCCGAGCGACGCCATGAGAGCCGGAACCCGAAGGCGCCCTTGCCGTTCCGATTCCACAATCCCCAGGATCGCCAGCGTTGCACCGATGGTATAGCCCAGATGCGGAAGCAGTGAGGGACCAGGGACCAGGCCGACATCCTCGATGCCTGCTGCCACGACGAAAACGCCAATACCCAGGCAGAGCAGCGTCAGAGGCGCCGGGATGCGTTGCCGTTTCAGCAGCCAGGCCGCACCAAGGCCGAACAGGAATTGCACGTTGAACGCGGAGACGACCGCATCGCCTTCAGCCCATCCGTCGACCACATGCAGGATCGATGCGGCGAACCACAGAGCCATCAACCCGGCCCCAAGCCTCCGGTCGAGAATCAGAATTGCGAATAATACATAAAACAATATTTCATGCTGCAAGGTCCAGGCGACAGACACAAACGGCGTAACCCCGTATGGGGCCAGCACCAACGATAACGCTGTTCTCGTCGCCGTCGGGAATTCGGCATGAGCGGATAGTGCCAGCATCCCCAAGGTGATCAGGCAGACAATCCAATAAAACGGAAAAATCCGCGTGAAGCGGCGTTCGACGTAGTGGCTCAACCGGCTCGGTTGACAAATATCCCGACCATGTACCCAAGCAATGATAAACCCGCTGAGCACAAAGAAGAAATCCACTCCCGCATGGCCGAACAGAAACCAGTCACCAAGCGGTACCGGCACTCCATAATTCTTGAACACATGATCACGGGTATGCACGGCCACGACCAGCAGCGCAGCAACGCCGCGGCCGGCCTCGATTCCAGCGAGCTTGTTCGCCTTCACCAACAAATCCCCCGCCCCTCGAGTGCAGTCTAGCCATTCCTAACCCATATCGTGTCAAAAGACCACAACGATCTATTGCAACTGTTTTACTTATCGCTCATGACTCTTTCATCTGTGCCGGCCAGAACCTCACGGCTGCCCTTCGGCTGTGGGCCTACAACGACCGCTCCGAAGCGAAATCTCACCGCCATGGCCGATCTGCTCACAGGCAAGCTTGATTTCGAGCTGGCGGCATGATCGAATCCGCTCACTGGAGGAGCGAGGAAGCCCAAGAACGCAATCCCCCCCGCGGCAAACACGCACCGTCGCGAAGAGTGGCCGCAGGCCGGTGTGTGACCCAGCGCTTCTCGGGCACCGTCCCGGGCCTGAAGCCGGACCATGGACGCGGAGAGCCGTGGTCAGCACGATCTGATCCCTCCGCAATTCATTGCAACAAGTTCAGAAGGGCTTTTATCGCTTGCGGTAATCCTCCCGTTCCGCTCTGATCCATGCCGATTGGCGGCGGTGACGTGCAAGTCTGGCCGACTGCTGGGGATTTGTGGCTTGCCGAAACGGTTCCGGCCGTGGTGCTCAATGCGAACTTGGGGGTGTTCCGATCCAGCCGACTCGGAAACGGGCGGCTTCCCGCGTCGGGTTTGAGAGTCTGCCGATCGGAAATGCTCTGGATCCTGAAACGGACAAGAGCCAACCCGATGCGTCGTTCGCGTGGATTTCGAGAAATGGGAGCTAACGCATATGAAGACTCGAGATGGCATAAGACACCTGTCGCGGTTCGGCGTTCTGCTATTGACAGTCGTGCTGTCGCCGCTGGCCTCGGCCGGAGCGGCAACGATTGAAGTTGGCCCGGGCAAGGCCTTTGCAAATCCTTCTGCCGGTATTGCCGCGGCTCATCCCGGCGACACGGTGCTGATCGCTCCGGGCACGTACTTTGATTGCTCCATTGTACGGCAGAACAACCTGACCATCGCCGGCAGCGGGTCAGATGCCACCGCGGTGCTTACAGACAAAACTTGTGGGGGCAAGGGAATCCTCGTCGTCGATGCCAACAATGTTACTGTTCGAAACCTCACCCTTACCCGGGCCCGGGTGCCTGACAACAATGGCGCCGGAATCCGCGCCGAGGGAACCAATCTGACGGTTGATGGGGTCAGTTTCATCAACAATCAGGACGGCATACTTGCAAACCCAAGCCCGGACAGCACGATCATCATCCGGAACAGCACCTTCGATCGGAATGGTGTCTGCAATCCGGATTGTGCGCATGGCATCTACATCAGTCATGTGAAATTGCTGCAGGTCGTGAACTCCACGTTTACCGACACGCGCCAGGGACACCATATCAAAACGCGCGCTCTGAGGACCGAAATAATAGGCTGCCACATCTCCGATGGGCCGGAAGGAACGGCGAGCTACGAGATCGAAGTGTCAAATGGTGGTTCTTTGTTGATTCGAGACAACACTATCGAGAAGGGACCGAAGGCTGAAAATCACACCTCGGCCGTCATGATCGGTGCAGAAGGCGTAAGCCAACCGACACCCGAAATTGAGATCGCTAACAACAAGTTTCGGAATGACGGGGCTTACACCACCGTCTTTGTATACAATTTGACGGCAACCCCGGCCATTCTGAAAGGCAACCAGCTGTCCGGGCACGTGACGCCGCTGCATGGCGACGGCAAAGTCGAATGAGCCTGGACCGGGTGGTAGCTACGTTAGAGTCTGACTCGAAATCCCACGCATCAAGTCACGCCCTGGCGAGACGCCGCGTGAGCAGGCGGATATGGGCCAATAGGACCCAAGCCGCGACACCCTCGATACACGCTTCGAAATCCTTGGCGAGCCTACGGCATCGTCCGAGCCAGGCGAAGGTTCGCTCCACCATCCAACGCTTCGGAAGCACCTCGAACTCCTTCGCCGCATCGGAACGCTTGACGATCTCGATCGTCCAGTCGCCGTGTTCAGAAAGGGCAGTGCGCAGCTTTTCTCCGGCGTAGCCGCCATCGGCGAACACATGTCGGAGCCAGGGATAAAGGGAACGAATTGACGCCAGCACGGGAACTGCCCCGTCGCGGTCTTGGATATTCGCTGCATGCACGATCAAACCAATCAGATGCCCAGCGGTGTCGGTGAGAATGTAGCGTTTGCGGCCATTGTTCTTCTTGCCGGCATCATACCCGCTCGGCCCACCGGCCTCGGTCGTCTTTACGGACTGGCTGTCGATCACCCCCGCAGTCGGACTGGCTTCTCGCCCCGCCTTTTCCCGAGCGCGCATAACGAGCGCGTGGTTGATCCGATCCAGCCGCCCCTCATCCCACCAAGCGTAGAAGTATCCTTGCACCTTGGTGAATGGCGGGAAGTCCTTGGGCAACTGTCGCCACTGGCAGCCGGTCGTCGCCATATAGAGCAGGGCATTGACCACTTCGCGCAGATCTCGTTCCCGCGGACGCCCGCGCCGGTTGGGTGCCGGCATGAAAGGTTCAATCAGCGCCCACTCGTCGTCCGTCAGATCGCTTGCATAGCGGAGTCCGTCCCGCTGATACTGAGGACGAGTGATTTCAGTCCAGGCCATCGCGAATCCAGAGTCTGTTGCAAGCTCACGGAATCGTACTGGCTGGAATCCCTCAGCCCCGATTTTTCGGTCAGCCTCTTACAAAACGCGGCGCAGGAGACCGGCTGCCGCGTGCTTGGCAGAACCCAACACCGCGTGTAACGAGCCGCGCAATCTGGCAAGTCCCGTACGAAGCCGATGATAGAGTTCGCCCCTATCGGATGTCGCATTCGTCCAGTCAGGGACGGAGTTGTCGGCTGCCGTGACGGGCACACCGGTCCAGTTGCGCACGAGAGGTATATTGGCGTCCGCGGGTTCCCGGAGGGTATTGCGGCGCACGGTGATTTCAAGTGCGCTGCCAGTGACCAAAACGGTACCCGGCCGGCTTGCCGCACTGCTTAACAGCACCGTTGAACCTTGCATCATCAGTGCACCACCGTTCACATGCACCAAAGCACCCGTCATCCGACCGCCCTCGTCTACGAAGGTGTCGCCGAGCAACTCGGTATGTTGCGCCGAGGAAGATATGTGGTTGCCGCCTGCGGCTTGGCGGAAATCGGAATTGACCACCCGGAGCATTCTCACGTTTCCAGCGTCGATGGCATGACCGCATCGCGACTGGCAGTCACCGTTTTTGGCGAATGAGCTGTTGCGCACAACTATCGTGCTGTTCGGCTGGTATGCTGCAAGAATGCCATCTTGATCGTTAATAAAATTAACGTGATCGATCGTGAGGTTTATACCTTCCGCGCGAATGCCCGCACCATTGCCATCAGGTACCCGAACACGGGCCAGTGTAAGATTGCGAACGGTGATATCGCGGCCATCAATCACCAGCAGCGCTTTTCCGGCACACGGCTTGTCGGTAAGCACGGCGCCGTCCCCGCTACCGGCAATCGTGAGGTCTTCCTGTCGGACGATTGCGCAGTCGTAGTAGGTGCCCGGGGCAACGAGCACTGTATCACCATTCTTCGCGGCGGCGATCGCTGCCGAGGGCGTGGGATAAGCACCACCCGGGCCGACATTGAGCACCGCGGCTAAAGCAGAGCGACCGCCGAAGAGGCGCGCAATGCATGCAAGTTGCACGACCGTGAGTCCCAGTCCGGCAACGCGGCGCCGGAGAACCGTAGTCAAGCAAAGCCGTACCATCTGCGCGCATTCCCCCTGACTGACGGAGTAGCTGGCATGCCGTGACAACCATGGTTTGTCATCAGCGAGCCGACGTACCGCAGCAGGATAATGAAGCTACATCCGCCTTGCTGGCAGCAGCGAGGCCACTCCACGTATGCCCATTCCGGAAGGCAATCAAGGCGTTTGCGTTAGCGTGCCTGCGTGCGATGAAAGGTGCCAGCCTGCGCGGGCATTCGACGGACGATATCTCCGAATCAATGCATGTCGCGGTCGGCGATCACGACGAGGTCCCGGTTGTATCGGGGAATGGCGGTTGGAGGGGAAGGCGATAGGCGAATGCCGCTATTGCGGATGCTGCGGAACGACCTCAGCATGCCCGTCGGCCGTCGCAGGATTCGGCAGCGAATGCGACCGTCTGAAGGGAGGCGGCACTATCGACATGAGCGGTTGCTCGACGCGACTGAGAGCACCCAGCTCCCACCCCGGCGCCCGCTGACAGCGGTGGCAAATTGCGCCCAAACCGGCAACACCATCTCGCATCGTCCGCGGGGAGCCGGGGACTTAATCGTGGCGGTTTTGCCACGATCGGACGATGACTGTTGTCCAGCCGAACGCGAAGGATGGGGGACCGTTGCCTGAAGTCGAACAAGCTCACTGGTATCGAGGCCGGGCGGAGTGGCTGCCCTCCTGGTCGTGGCCGTGCATGCCCGTGATCATGTGTTCAAGAATTACGGGATGCTGGTGCCGATCGGCGACTGGTTCATCTTCGGTCATGCGGGAGTGGATTTCTTCTTTGTGCTCAGCGGGTTTATCATGCCTGGATACATGGCCGGGATATTGGTCAACCGGGCCGGTTGAGCCACTACGTCGAACGCCGCTTCACGCGGATTTTTCCGTCGTCCCTTGTCACCCCGCAGCCTGCGCCTGCAGCACCGCCAGCGCGCTAAGATTGACGATGCCCCGCGCCGTGACGCTCGGCACCAACACGTGGATCGGCTTGGCCATGCCCAGCAGCATCGGTCCCACCGGCAAACCCTCCGCTGCCGCCTTCAGCAGGTTGAAGGCGATGTTGGCCGCGTCCAGGCCCGGCATGATCAGCAGGTTGGCCGAGCCGGTCAGCGGTGAATCGAGTACCAGGCGCTCGCGGATGTCCTGCACCAGCGCCGCATCGGCGTGCATCTCGCCGTCGATCTCCAGTTCCGGGTCGCGCTCGCGGATTATCGCCAGCGCCCGGCGCATCTTGCGCGCGGTCTGGCTGTCGCTGGCGCCGAAGCTGGAATGCGACAGCAGCGCCACTTTCGGCGCGATGCCGAAGGCACGCACCGCTTCCGCCGCCAGCAGCGTCATTTCGGTGACCTGCTCCGCGGTGGGATCGACCACCATGTAGGTGTCGCAGATGAACAGCACGCCGGTGGGCAGGATCAGCGCCGACAGCGCGTAGCCGCGGGTCAGCTCCGGGCGGCGCGGGATGACCGGCAGGATATACTGGATCTGCCGCCACCAGTCGGCGGTGCCGCCGCAGATCGCGGCGTCAGCCAGCCCGGCATGCAGCAGCATCGCCGCGGCGACCGAGAGGCTGGTGCGCAGCCGCCGCGCCGCCGCCGCCGGAGGCGCACCGCGCCGGCCGGCCAGGCGCTGGTAGTCCGGCACCAGCGGACCGAACACGTCCGCATCGGCCGCCGGGTCCAGCACGCGCACGGCCTGCCCCAGGTCCAGCCGCAGTCCCAATTCCCGCACCTTCGCCTCGATCACCGTTCGGCGCCCGAGCAGGATCGGGCGGGCGATGCCGTCATCCACCAGCATCTGGGCGGCGCGCAGCACGCGCTCGTCCTCGCCTTCCGCGTAGACCACCCGCTGCGGCGCCTGCTTGGCCGCTTCGAACACCGGGCGCATCAGCTGCCCGGAGCGGAACACGAAGCGCTCCAGGTCGCGGTGATAGGCGTCGAAATCGGCGATCGGCCGGCGTGCCACGCCGCTGTCCATCGCCGCGCGGGCGACCGCCGGCGCGACTTCCAGGATCAGCCGCGGATCGAACGGCTTGGGGATGATGTAGTCCGGACCGAACACCGGCGCGGCGCCACCATATGCCGCGGCGACCACCTCGCTGGCCTCCATGCGGGCGAGGCCGGCGATCGCCTCCACCGCGGCGATCTTCATTGCCTCGTTGATCGTGGTGGCGGACACGTCCAGCGCCCCGCGAAAGATGAACGGGAAGCACAGGACGTTGTTGACCTGGTTGGGGTAGTCGCTGCGCCCAGTGGCGATGATCGCATCGGGGCGGGCGGCGCGCGCCAGGTCGGGCAGGATTTCCGGATCGGGGTTGGCCAGGGCCAGGATCAGCGGCTTCTCCGCCATGCGCGGCAGCCACTCCGGCTTCAGCACGCGCGGCGCGGACAGGCCGAGGAAAATGTCGGTGTTCGGCAACACCTCCTCCAGCGTGCGCGCGTTGGTATCCCGGGCAAAGCGCGCCATGTTGGGCAGCATGCCGGACCGCCCCACGCCGACCACGCCGTTGATGTCGGTCAGCGTGACGTTCTCCGGCTGCAGCCCCATGGAGACCAGCAGATCGACGCAGGCCAGCGCGGCGGCGCCGGCGCCGGAGGTGACCAGGCGGGCGTCCGACAGTTCCTTGCCCTGCAGCAGCAGCCCATTGCGCACCGCCGCGGCGACGGTGATGGCGGTGCCGTGCTGGTCATCATGGAACACCGGGATGCGCATGCGCAGCCGTAGCGCGTTCTCGATGGCGAAACACTCCGGCGCCTTGATGTCCTCCAGGTTGATGGCGCCGAAGGTGGGTTCCAGCGCGGCGACCACGTCACAGAAGCGGTCCGGGTCTTCCGCGTCCACCTCGATGTCGAACACGTCGATGCCGGCGAACTTCTTGAACAGAACCGCCTTGCCTTCCATCACCGGCTTGCCGGCAAGCGCACCGATATTGCCGAGGCCAAGCACGGCGGTGCCGTTGGAGATGACGGCGACCAGGTTGCCGCGGGTGGTGTAGTCGCGAGCGGTGTCGGGATCGGCCTTGATCGCCTCACAGGCGGCGGCGACGCCGGGCGAGTAGGCTAATGCCAGGTCGCGCTGGCTGGCCATGCGCTTGGTGGGCTCGACCGAGAGTTTCCCCGGCCGCGGGAGGCGGTGGTACTCGAGCGCCGCGCGGCGGAAGTCTTCGTCCATGGTTGCTTTCCCTCGGATGGGCTGGTGGCGTCATAGGGCGGGTGGCCTCGCGGCACCAGACAGACTGAGGGGAGTGGAGCCGGCGGCCGATGTGATATGCTGTGCCTGACGCTACGCTCGGCAATTGGGATGCTGTCATGAAGGGTTCCGAGGAGTTGCTCAACCGCATCACGCAGCGGCCGGACGTCATGGGCGGCAAGGCCTGCATTCGCGGCATACGGGCCACGGTCGGCATGGTCGACGGCCAGATCGGAGCGGGCCACAGCATCGATGAGGTGCTGGCTGACTTTCCATACCTGGAACGCGAGGACATCCTGCAGGCGCTGCGCTATGCGGCCTGGCTGGCCGAAGAGCGGGAGGTTGTACTGGCCCGCGTATGAAGCTTCTTGTCGACATGAACCTGTCGCCACGCTGAGTCCGTTTGCTGACTGCGGCAGGTTTCGACGCAGCGCAGCGCAGGAATACAAGAGCCGTCTGTTGGCCCCCTAAATCAGCCAACCCACGCGCGCAGCGCGGCGCAGACCGCGGCGATGACGCTGTCCCAGTCGCCCGGCGCCGGCTGGCGGAACAGCCGGGCGGTGGGGTACCAGGGGCTGTCGGTGCGGTGCAGCAGCCAGCGCCAGCAGGAGTCGAACCGGTTCAGAATCCACACCGGTTTGCCCAGCGCGCCCGCCAGGTGGGCCACCGACGTGTCCACCGCTATGACCAGATCCAGCGCCGCAATCAGCGCCGCGGTATCGGCGAAATCATGCAGCTCATCGGTGGCATCGAACAGGCGCAGAGGCGGCGAGGCGACCCGCGCCTCTGCCTCCGGCGGTCCCTTTTGCAGCGACACGAAGCTGACGCCCGGCACGCCGCCGAGCGGGGTGAACTGGGCGAGTGTCATGGAACGGCGCCGATTGGCCGCGATGACGTCGGCGGATTGCTGGCGTGCGGCACCGGACCATACCAGTCCGACGCGACGGCCCGGCACTGCCCACAGGCGCCGGTGCCAGGCCGCAGCGGCGAACGGATCGGCGTGGAGATAGGACGGGTACGCCGGGATCGTCTCGACCCGTGTCCGCAACGCCAGCGGCAGGCTCAGCAGCGGGCAGTGCAGGTCGAAATGCGGCAGCGGCTCGCCCTGCGCGATGACCTTGCCGGTTCCCAGGCTCGCCAGCAGGCGGACCAGCGGCTGCTGCACCTCCAGCACCACCTGTGCGCCGCGCGCCGCCACATCCAAGGCGAGGCGGCAGAACTGCAATGTGTCGCCCATTCCCTGTTCGGCGTGCAGCAGGATCGTGGCACCGGCGATCGGCTGCTCCCCAAGCCACAATGGCTGCGGAAACGGCCGGCGCGCCGGTGCGAGCGTCGGCGCCTGCCAACGCCACTCATACTCCGACCAGCCCCGCTGAAAATCGCCAAGCTGCAACAGGGCCATCGCATAATTCTCGTGCCCGACAGCGTAGTCCGGTTGCAGCCGCAGCGCAGCTTCGAAGCAGCGCACCGCTTCGTCTCCCGGACGCAGAAGCCGTAAGACAAAGCCGCGATTGCAGAGTGCCTCGGCATAGTCGGGGTTGAGTGACAGGGCACGGTCGAAATCGGCCAGTGCGTCCTCGCTGCGCCCCAAATCCAGTAGAATGGCCCCACGGTTGTTGTACGCACCTGCCAGGTCAGGCGACAGCGCGATGACCGTGTCCGCGCTTGCGAGCGCCTCGTCGAGGCGCTGCAACTCCCGCAGCAAGGCGCTGCGGTTGTTGTAGGCCTGCATGAAGTCCGCTTGCAGGCCGATCGCCGCGTCGTAACTCGCGAGCGCTTCGTCGAAGCGAAGCTGTGCGTGCAGCGAAAGCGCGCGATTGTAATGCGCCAGTGCATCGTCCGGCCGCAGCGCGATCTCGCTGTCGAAAGCGGCCGTCGCCTCCGCGTATCGCCCGAGAGCAACCAGCGCTCGCCCGCGCTTCGAATGCAGCGCGGGATCATCCGGCTGCAGCGCGATCGCCCGATCGTAGCTCGTGACCGCGTCCCCGAGTCGGCCGAGCGCCTGCAACGCCGAACCGTAGTGGTAGTGTGCTTCCACGTAGTCCGGTTTGAGCGTGACGGCCTGGCTGAAACTCTCCGCGGCGGCTTCGGTCCGCTGCATCTGGCGCAGAACCAGCCCGCGCGTATGGTGTGCTTCGGGACGCTCCGCATCGATCGCCACCGCTCCCTCGGCGAGTTCAAGCGCCCACGCGACCCTTCCGGTCTGCAAGGCGATCATGGCAAGCACGCATCGCGTCGCGGCGTCGTCCGGATCCTGCTGCAGGATGGATCGGTAGATTCGCTCCGCCTCGTCCAGTCGGCCTGCACGGTGCAGCTCAAGCCCCTGATCGAACGCGGCATCGAGCGCGTCTGCGTCGGCAGATTCCGGAGGCTCGCTGCTCACGTCCCTTCACCTCGTCGGTCCAGGAGCTGCCGATGGCCGCGCAGGCCGGCGATCAAGCCGTGCCGGCCCAGCCACGCAAGGCAGCGGCAACCTCGGCGATCACGCTGTCCCAATCCCCCGGGGACGGTTGGCGGAACAGCCGGGCGCTGGGGTACCACGGGCTGTCGGTCCGATCCAGCAGCCATCGCCAGCAGGCGTCGAACCGGTTGAGAATCCACACCGGCTTGCCCAGCGCGCCGGCCAGGTGCGCGACCGAGGTATCGACGCTGACGACCAGATCCAGTGCCTCGACCAGCGCGGCGGTATCGGCAAAATCGTTCAGCTCGTCGGTGACATCGAACAGCCGCAGGGACGTAGGTCCAGGCCGGGCCTGCGCCGCGGGTGGTCCTTTCTGCAGCGAGACGAAGCTGACCCCCGGCACATCGCCAAGCGGCGCGAAGCGGTCGAGCGTCATGGATCGGCGTCGGTCCGTGGCGATGATATCGGGCGAGATGCGGCGCGCCTCGCCCGCCCATACCAGTCCGACACGCCGGCCGGGCAAGGCTGCCAGCCGCTGCCGCCATGCCGCGGCCGCAGCCGGATCGGCCTGGAGATAGGAGCTGTACGCGGGAATCGTATCGACACCAATCCGCAGCGCCAACGGCAGGCTCAGCAGCGGGCAGTGCCGGTCGAAGTCCGGCGACGGATCGTCGAACGCGGTCACCTTGCCCACGCCCAGGCTGTCGAGAAGACGCACGAGTGGCCGCTGCACCTTCAGCACCACCCGCGCGCCGCGCTCTGCCACCAGCCGCGCAAACCGGCAGAACTGCAGCGTGTCGCCCAGGCCCTGCTCCGCGTACAGCAGGATCGTGGCATCGGCGATCGCTTCGTCCCCGAGCCAAAGACGCTGATGGAATTTGCGGGCGGAGGAGGAGAGCAGCGGCGTCTTCCATCGCCACTCATATTCCCGCCAGCCATGCAGAAAATCCCCGAGCTGCAGCAGGCACATACCGTAATTCTCGTGCGCGACAGCGAAATCCGGCTGCAGCCGGATCGCTGCTTCGTAGCTGGGAACCGCCTCCTGGACGCGGTGCAGCATTTGCAGCACCGAGCCGCGATTGCAGTGTGCCTCGGCATAGTCCGGCTTCAGTGCGATGGCGCGGTCGAAGCTGGCGAGCGCTGCTTCGCTTTGCCCCATTTCACGCAGAATGATGCCGCGGTTGTTGTGTGCCTCGGGAAATCCGGGTTGCAGTGCGATCGCCCGGTCGAAGCTGGCCAAGGCTTGCTCCGGCCGCTGCAGCTCCCGCAGCGCGTTGCCGCGATTGCTGAAGGCCGCGGCATAGTCGGGCCGAAGGGCAATCGCCCGGTCATAGTCCGCCAGCGCCTCTTCCGTGCGCTTGAGTGCCCGGAGGGCAATGCCCCGGTTGTTGTACGTCTCCGGATGGTCGGGCTGCAGTGCGACGACCACGCTGTAGCTCGCCACGGCTTCAGCGGATTGCCCCTGGTCCTGGAGCGCGAGGCCCCGGTTGTAGAAGGCCGGCGCGTAATCCGCGCGCAAGGTGACCGCCTTGTTATAGCTGACAACCGCCTCGCCATGTCGCCGCAGAGCATGCAGCGCATTGCCGCGCTCGGTATGCAGCGCGGCGTCGTATGGCTGCGACAAGGCCGCCTGATCGTAGTCAGCCAATGCTGCTTCGAAGCGGCCCAATGCAGCATTCGCCAGGCCGCGTTGGTAGATGGCCTCGACATAGTCCGGCTTCAATGCAATCGCCCGGTCGAAGCTCGCAACCGCGTCCTCGACACGCTGCAGTTGCCGCAGCGCGAGTCCATGCGTGTGATGCGCTTCCGGATACTCCGCATCCAGCGCAATCGCCTGCCCGGTCAGGTCGAGTGCCAAGGCCGTCCTGCCGGTCTGCAATGCGAGCAGGGCGAGCAGGCATCGCGTGGCAACGTCGTCCGGGTCCTGCTGCAGGATCGCCCGATAGACCGGCTCCGCTTCGTCCAGCCTGCCTTGCTGGTGCAGCTTCATGCCGAGCTCGAATGCGGCATCGAGCGCCGTTGCGTCGAAGTTCCCTTGGAGTGCCGATGGAGCAGTGTTCATCGCGGCGGCCCGGGCGACCGTTGTTTGGAGGCTTTGAATGTCGCTCCGATACCATATTGCACCCGAACGATGGCGGGTGGAATAGCCGGCGCGCTGGGGAGGTTGCGGCGGGCGTTTTGTCCGGACCCATATCAAGATGCCGGTGACGGACGCGAAGGTGCATGGGATCGTGCCGCGTGGCCGGCAGAGCGGGACCAGCCCCCCGCGTGCGACCGAGCCAGCGCCCGCATTCCTCACCGGATGAGCCGGTCGCGCTGCCAGGAACGCGTCAGGGCGGGGGTGGTTGGCCGGCTCGGTGGCCGGCCATGACACGCTTGTACTTTGCGTCCCTGGTGACGCTTTCACGTGGTGCCCGTGGCGGCACCCGCGCGCCACCGCGGTGGCGCTCGTCGGTGACCGCCGGGGCGAGGATGCTTTCGGCGGGCGCCGGTGGTGACGCTTTCGTCTGGATTCGACAGCGACGTTTGCACGCCACCCGCCGTGATGCTGGTGCCCGGCGGCCGCCAGAACGCCGGTACGCGGCCCCGCATCCGGGTGCGCGCGCCGTGCTCCAGGATCGGAGGCGCCGCTTCCGGCGCGCTCCTACGGGTCAGGGATCAATGCGTGCCGTCGCCGATCCGCTCACCACTTCTTTGCCGTCCTGGTTGGTGGTGGACAGGGTCAGATCGACGAAGTGCTGCCCGTTCTCCTCCCGCAACGCCGCGACCGTCGCCTTGGCGTCCAGATCGTCGCCCGGCCACACCTGGTTGGTGAAGCGCACGCCGAACTTCGTCAGCCGCCCGTCGCCGACATAGTTGGTCAGCATCCTGCCGGTCATGCCCATAGTCAGCATGCCGTGCGCGAACACCGAGGGATACCCCGCGGCCTTGGTCACGTACACCTCGTCCGCATGCAGCGGATTGTAGTCGCCGGAAGCACCGCAGTACATGACGATCTGCGTCCGGGTCAGGTTGGTCGCCACGCGCTCGCTATGGGTATCGCCAACCTTGAGCTGACTTGCCTTGAGTGCCATCGCCGCCTCCTCAGCCCTGCGCCACGGGACGCTCGGTGGTCACCCCGACACTGCGGGCGCGCACCACGAGTTCGCCGTTCTGGTCACGATATTCGGTGATCCGTTCGCGGAAGGTCAGTTTCCCCGCGCGCTTGCTTTCGCGTTCCCAGGTTTCGCCCGGTTTGGTCTCCACGCTCAGCACATCGCCGGGGCGCAGCGGGCGGAAATACTCGAAATGCTGCTCCGCATGCAGGCCGCCGCTCGAACTCGGCTTGCCCTCCACACCGCTCGGCGTCTTGCCGGAGCCGAACCAGGGCTGATTGGGGCGCCAGCGCAGGTGATAGTCCGGATCGAACTGCGCCACCGCCTGCGGGAAGGTGGGAGGCGCGATGATGCCGCCGACCTCGGTTTTCTTCGCCGCTTCGGCATCCTGGTACACCGGATTCGTATCGCCGATCGCACGCGCGAACATCATGATGTGCGAGGCTTCGACCGGGAAGGTGATCTTGGCCAAGGTGTTCCTCCGCTCCAAGGGTTGGGGCAAGCCTAGCAGGACAGCGGCATTACGGAAGAGGGGCGCCTGCCACCTGCGCCCATTCCGCTTCCGCGGTTGCGCAACGGCGCATCGCCCGACGACAGCGAACGACCGGCCTTCCCCCGCCGCAGCCAGGAACGCAGCAATCAGTCGCCCTCGCCCTGCCGCCGCAGCCGTGCCAGCAGCGGCGTGGACTCGATCGCGCCTCACCGATCCGACAGCCAGCGCTCCAGGTCCGGCTTCGGCAGGCCACCGCGCCCGAGGACGTACAGCGCCGAACCGAACACGGTGAACGCCACCGTCAGCCACAAGGTGATCCGGACCGACAGATGGATGCCGTGCGGATCAAGATTCTGGCCGGACGCCGCGTGCGCGATCTGCATCATCACCGGCGCGATGATGTAGTCGGCCAGCGAGCGTAGCAGCTCCACCAGCGCGAACACCCGGCCGATGATCTGCGACGCCAAGGGGAAGCCGGCCATGTACAGACCCGGCGACACGGTCGCGCCGGCGCCCAGGCCGAGCAGCGGGCCGATGCATACGGCACCGAAGAAGCCGATGTTAACGGCGACGACGGTGAAGGGCAGCTTGCTCGCCGGGAACTTCTGGATCACCGGCGGCAGCGCAACCACCAGCAACAGGCCGGTGGAGAAGCCGGACAGTACCCGGCCGGCAGCGTAAACCGGCGGGGCATGCGCAACGGCCGCCAGCAGGCAGCCCAGCGCGAACAGCAGCTCCGCGGCGAGGAACATCCGGCGCTGGCGGAAGCGCTGCACCAGGTCGCCCCCGAGCAGCGCGCCGAACGCGTAGCCCGCGACCAACAGGCCGCCGAGGATCGACAGCGCGGTGCGGGAGGCATGCACGTCCTGGGCGACCTGCCGGGTGAACAGCGCATAGGCGGTGGTCACGACGATGAAGGGCGACAGCGCCACGATGGCGCTGGTCAATGACGCGGCGTAATTGCCCTCGAGCGGACGCACCCAGGATTTCCGCTGTTGCCGCCCCTGCTCCTGCTGTCGGTTATTCTCCTGCTCCTGCTCCTGTTCCTGCGCGGATTGCGGCTGCCCCTGCCCTTCCGGCGGCGGCTGCCGCTCGGGTATCCGGGCTGCCGCGCCGGTCGTTGCGGGTCCGCGGGGCGCCTCAATCCAGGCGGCAAGCGCCAGCAGCCCCAGAAAGAGGCCCGCACGGGAGGGAGGCGGCATGAGCCGTCGCAACGGGCTTAGACCTGAACGGGGCATGCGCGCGCAACGGCGTCCGGCACGCCGGGTTCCGCCCGGCCACAACCCGACAGTGTGAACCCCGGCCATGACACGGATGGAGCAGAACTTTGGGCCGCTGCTTTCAGTTCAATCCGCCGGCCACGCGCTCGAGGGCCGCGGCGTTGGCTATGATCAGCACCCCGGGACCGGGGATGTCGATCAACCCTTCCTTGCGCAGCACGGTCAGTGTGCGGCTGACGGTCTCGATCGTCAGGCCCAGGTAGTCGGCGATATCCCCGCGCGTCATTGGCAGCGGGAAGCGCGTCCTGGTGCGGCCGCAGGGGGCGCTGTGCCGGTAGAGCGTCACCAGGAACGAGGCCAGCCGCTCCCGCGCGGTCTTGCGCCCGAGCAACAGCATCTGCTCCTGGGCCGCGACCAGCTCGTTGGACGCGACTTCCAGCAGGCGTGCCTCCATCGCCGGAAAGTCTCGCAGCAGGCCGCGCAGCTTGTTGCGCGGGAACCGGCAGTAGCGCGTGGGCTCCAGCGCCTCGGCGCTGAAGGCGTAGGTATCGGAGACTGCGAGGCCGAGGAAATGGCCGGCGGTCGCGAAGCCGGTGATCTGCCGGCGTCCATCGGGCAGCAGCTTGAACAGCTTGGCGGTGCCGCGGGTGATGTTGAAGAAATGGCTCGCCGGTTCGCCCTCGGAAATGAAGGTGTGGCCCGGCGCCGCCTCCACCACCTGGGTCAGCGCCGCGAGCCGCGACAGGTCCCGCTCGCCGATGGCGTTGCACACGCTGCTGGGTCTGGCATCGCAATGGGCACACGGATCGGCCGCCGGCTGGGACTCAAGCAGTGTTGGGCGGGTCAGCACGGCGCTCATCGGGTGACCTCGGGGGAGCTCTTGGCTCGCCCCGCACATGTCGGCCTCCCGGTTCGGCGGTGCAATACGGGATTTCCCGTATAGGCCGGAGCCCGAACCTTGATCTGCGTCAAAGCGGGCGAGGGACGGGTTGCTGCATGCTTCAGGCTGCCAGAGGGAATCCCCAGGATGTCGCCGTTCATCGTCCGATCCCTGCCGTCCGAACAGTTGCCGGCCGTCTATCCCCTGGTGCGGGAAGCCGCGCCATCGCTGCAACCCGCGGCTTGGCTGCGCTTCGGCCGCCAACTGCTGAACGCGAAGCGCGCGGGACAGGCCGGGATCGTCGCTGCCTGGCGGCAGGGCCGCAGCTTCCCCTGCGGCTTGTTCTGCTACCGCGTGGACCAGGATCTGCTGCAGGGCAAGGTGCTGGTCGCGGAGCATTTCGTGGCGGTCGACCTGCTGGACCCGCAGGCGGTCCTCAGCGCCCTGGTGGAGGAGCTGGAAGCGCTGGCGCTGCGGCTCGACTGCCGGGCGGTGCGCAGCGTGGTGCATGGCGGGAGCGAGGACGTGCACTCCGGCCTCTCGGCCGCCGGGCACGAGCCGGAGGCGGCGCTGCTGTTCAAGCCGGTGGTGGCGCATGCACCCGGGGGACGCCGGCGGGCGGCCAAGCCGATGGAGGCGGGAGTGCACCACTGAGGCTGGCGGGCGGGAAAGCACCGGCCGGAGGAACGAACGAGCCGGTCGCCTCCAGTCATGGCCGGGTTTCGCTTGCAGCGGCAGAGCCGGCACAGCCGTCGGCGTCTCCTCTCCTGTCTCCTGGGTGGCGATTTTTGCCTGTGGCAAAGTTAAGGAAGGCTGACGCAAAAAACGCAAATGACCGCCGATGAACGAAAATATATTATTGGTAGACTTAGAATATTAATAGCGATTTTCCTGATATTTTATTATGGTTATTGCTTCGATATATACGTGGTGCATTCGTGTTTATTTGTTATAATTTGCGTTTTTTGCGTTCAACCTTGCTTGTTTTGCCCGTCAAGCGGCATGAGCAACCCGTCTGGCGTCAGGCCAGCGCCTTTGGACGGTCGGCGATGCAGGTCTTTCCCTCAGACTGTACAACGAAGACTATGGATGGCAGGCCCTCGCCGGCCATGACGGGGACGTGCGCGACGTGTCCGCGCCGCAGCTACAGCGCGCCGACCTGCAGCCACGTGCTCTGGTAGGTCGCGCCCTCGCCCAAGTCGGAAAGCTCGCCCGAGCACAGCATGTTCACCGTGCCGGACTCGGTCTCGTCGTCTGCCCGCTGACCCGGCACCAGCACCACGCCGGGCTGCACCTCGTCGCGCACCCGCAATACCAGCCCGACCGAGCCGCGCGGGTTGAACAGCCGCACCGGCTGGCCGTCCCGCAGCCCGCGGCTCGCGGCATCCTGGGGGTGCAGCACGCAGCTGGGCTTGCCCTCGCGGCCGCGCAGGAAGGCCACGCCGGAGAACGCGGTGTGGCTCAGGAAATAGCCCGGCGCGGTCAGCAGGCGCAGCGGGTAATCGGTGGTGTCGCCGGCGTCTTCCGGCTCCGGCTGCCAGTCCGGCAGCGGCGGCAGGCCCTGGCGCGCCAGGCTCTCCGCGTAGAATTCCAGTTTGCCGCTGGGCGTGCGGAATTCCTGGCCGGCTTGCGGGGCGATGGAAATCGGCCCGGCCTCCGGCAGCCGGCCGGGGTCGTAGTCCGCAACCGGACCGCTTGCGCCGCGGAACAGCTCCCGCAGGATGTCCCGCTCCGGCATGCGGAACACCGGATCGGTGAGCCCCATGCGCCGCGCCAGTTCCTGCGCCAGGCGGAGGTTGGACCACGCTTCGCCCTGCGGCGCGACGGCACGCGGGCTGTATTGCATGTAGTAGGTGCCGTAGGCGCGGAAGAAGTCTTCCGTCTCCAGGTAGGTTGTCGCCGGCAGCACGATGTCCGCATAACGCGCGGTGACGGTCATGAACGGGTCGTGCACCACGGTGAACAGGTCCTCGCGCGCCAGCCCCTGCCGCGTGGTAGCGGTATCCGGGCAGGTCACCGCGGGGTTGTTGGCGGCGATGAACAGCGCGCGTAGCGGCGGATCGCGCAATTCCAGCAGCGCCTGCCCCAGTTTCAAATGGTTCACCGTGCGCGTGCTGTTCGGACCGGACGGCTTGCGCACCGCATTGTAGTTCAGCTCGAACGACGCATTGGTGGCGCTCAGCGCCCCGCCGCCGTAGCGGCCGTACGCACCGGTGATTCCGGGCAGCAGCGCCACCGTGCGCAGCGCCTGGCCGCCCTGGCGCAGCCGCGTCATGCCCCAGCCAAGCCGGATGAACGACCGTTTTGCCGCACCGTACATGGCGGCGAGGCGTTCGATGTCGGGCTGGGCGACGCCGGTGATCTCCGCCACGCGCGCGGGCGGGAAGCGCGGCAGGACGTCCTGCTCCACCCGCTCGAAGCCCAGCGTGTGCTGCGCGAGATAGTCGCGGTCGGACAGGCCGTCGCGCACCAGGATGTGCATGATGCCAAGCGCCAGCGCGGCGTCGGTGCCGATGCGGATGGGGATGTGCCAGTCGGCGCCCTGCGCGGCGCGGGTGCGGCGCGGATCGATCACCACCAGTTGCACGCCGCGCTTGCGGACTTGGTCGAGCTTCGCCCAGAAATGCACGTTGGTGGCGACCAGGTCGGCGCCCCAGCAGATCACCAGATCGGACTGCGTCACCGATTCCGGGTCGGCGCCGCCGATCGGGCCGACGGTGGCGTCCCACGCCGCCTCGGCGCAGGTATCGCATACCGTGCCGGCCCACATCCGGCTGCTGCCGAGCGCGTGGAAGAAACCGTTGAGCAGGCCGCGGTTCATCTGCCCCTGGTGCGCGCTGTAGGCGTAGCCAAGCAGCGCCATCGGACCGGATTCGGCAATGATCGCCCGCCAGCGCGCGGTGATCTCGTCCAGCGCCGCCTCCCAGGTGATGGGCTCGAAGCTTCCCTCGCCCTTGCGGCCGGTGCGGCGCAGCGGCGTGGCCAGGCGCTGCGGCGAGTGCACCAGCTCGGCGTCGCGGTTGATCTTGGCGCAGGCGAAGCCGGCGGTGAAGGGGTGATCCGGGTCGCCTTCGACACGCACCACCCGGCCGTTCTCGACATGCGCCAACAGGGAGCACATGTCGGGGCAGTCATGCGCGCAGACGACGCGGGTGGTTTGCACGGCGATCTCCATCAGGACGGCAGGCACCGGATGCCCGATGGCCGTGATAGCACGAAGGGCCGGTTGCCTCGCATGGCGACGGACCAATCCGCCGGGATCAGCGCCGCGCGGTCAGCAGTTGCGCCAGGGTGGCCGGGCGGAAATCCCACACATCCACGCCGGCATCCACCTGCCGGGTCAGTGGTTTCAGCCGCCCGTGGCTATGGCCGTGCAGGTTCATCGCGCCGCGGCCGATGCCGTTCCATGTACGGAAAGGATAGTGGCACAGCACCAGGCGCGTGTCGTCCACGGTAATTTCCGCGTAAGCCTGCACGCTGGCCCACCCCGGCAGTGCGATGATGTCGGGAGGGTCGTTGTTGCCGATGACCAGGTGCTTGCGGCCATGCAGGCTGTGCAGGAGTTCCCCCGCGGCGCCAGCTTGCAGCCGCAGCGCGAAGTCGCCCAGGTGCCAGACATCGTCCTGCGGCCCCACCACGGCATTCCAACGCTGCACCATCGCGGCATCCATCTCGGACACCGAAGCAAACGGCCGGCGGTAGAACCCGATGGCGCCGGCGTGGTGGAAGTGCGTATCGGCGGTGAAGAAGACACTCATCATTTTTTTCCTCTCCGCCCCCTGGGGCGGAGAGGGGAGGGTGAGGTGGGGGTAACCTCCGCCCGCCACAATCAGCCCCAGGACAGACGCGCACTCTCACGGATCACACCCGTAGCGGCAACGCTGACCCCCGGCGCCACCTCACCTTGGCCCTCTCCCCCCAAGGGGGCAGAGAGGAAGAAACGTGGACGGCGGAGAGGAAACAAGCGAGGGGCAGCGGGGAAAATGCGCGGCGCTACAGATGCAGCCGACGCGGCAGCCACAGCGAGATTTCCGGCACGAAGGTCACCAGTCCAAGCACCGCCAGCATCACCAAGTAGAACGGCCACAGCTTGCGCACCGCCTGCTCCATCGTCACGCCACCCACCGCGCACCCCACGAACAGCGTGGAGCCGACCGGCGGCGTCAGCAGGCCGATGCCCAGGTTCAGCAGCATGATCATGCCGAAATGCACTGGGTTCACCCCGAACCGCTCCACCACCGGCAACAGGATCGGCGTGCAGATCAGCAGCAGCGGCGCCATGTCCATCAGGCAGCCAAGGAACAGCAGCAGCAGGTTGATCAGCAGCAGGATGACAACCCGGTTGTGCGACAGCGACAGGAAGAAAGCCGTGATCTGCGCCGGCAATTGCATCAGCGCCATGATGTAGCCGAATGCCGAGGCGAAGGCGACCAGCGTCAGCACCATCGCCACGGTGCGCACGGTGCGATGCACCAGCCGCGGCAGGTCGCGCCAGCGGTAGTCGCGGTAGATGAACATCGTGACCAGGAACGAGTAAACGACCGCCACCGCGCCGGCCTCGATCGCGGTGAACACGCCGCCGAGGATGCCGCCGACGATGATGCCGATGGTCACCAGCCCCCACGCCGCCTCGAACGACAGGCGCAGCGCCTCCTTGACCTGGACCGTCTCTCCCATCGGGTGGCGTTCGCGATAGGCGATCGCCAGGCACAGAACCACCAGCGCGATGCCAAGCAACAAACCCGGCATCACGCCCGCCATGAACAGGCTGATGATCGAGATCGACCCGCCGGTCGCCAGCGAATAGATCACCGCGTTATGGCTCGGGGGCACCAGGATGCCCTGCACCGACGCGCTCATCGTCACATTGGTGGCGAACACGCGCGGATAGCCGCTGCGTTCCATCTGCGGAATCATCACCGAGCCGATCGCCGACGCATCCGCCACCGATGAGCCGGAAATGCCGGACAGGAAGGTGGTGGCCAGGATGTTCACCACCGACAGCCCGCCGCGGATGCGCACCAGCCCGACCAGCGCATTGGCGAAGGCGACCAGCCGCCGCGCCATGCCGCCTTCCGCCATGATTGCGCCGGCCAGCACGAAGAACGGAATGGTCAGCATGGCGAATTTCGACACGCCGGTGGAGACCTGCTGCATCACCGCTTCCAGCGGTATTTGCAGCCACATGGCGCCGACCAGCGCGGCGAGGCCCAGCGCGTAGGCGATCGGAATGCCCATGATGAAGAAGGCGAACAGGCTGCCGATCAGAACCAGGATGTCCATGCGCTATCCCTGCCGGTCAGTGCGTTTCGCCGGAGCCGAACACCGATTCGGCGGACGGTGGCTGGCCGATCAACAGGTGCTCCACCGCGAAGATCAGCAGGATTCCGCCGCCGACCGGAATGGGCAGATAGGTCAGCCCGACCCACAGGAAGGGAAATTCCGGCACCTGGTCGTACCACGTCGCGTGCACCAGCCCATAGCCGTGCACGACCATGAACAGCGCGAGCAGGCCGACCGCAACCTCCGACAGGATCGCCGCGGTGCGCTGGCCGAACAGCGGCAACTGCCGGCGCAAAATCTCCACCCGCATGTGCATGCCGATCCGATAGCAGGCGGCGGACCCGAAGAAGGTCAGCAGAATCGTCAGCAGAATGGACAGCGGCTCCGGCCAGGAGGACGCGCGATTCAGCGCATAGCGCGTGTAGACGCCCCACGGCACGATCACCGAAATCGCGACCAGCGACACGCCCGACACCACGACGCACAGCCAGTAGAGTGCGTCCATGCTGCGCCGGAACGCGCGGGCCGCCGGCCCGGGCTGCCGGCCCGGGCCGGGGTCCGGAGCCGCCGCCACGGCGTCCATCGCGTCAGGCGACCGCCTGAATCTGCTTGATCACGTCGGCATATTTCGCGCCGAACTTGTCCCACACCGGCTTCACCGCGGCCTGGAACGGCGCCTTGTCGATGTTGTTCACGATGTGCACGCCGCCGGTCTTCATCATCTCCAGCGCCTGCGCCACCTTGGCGTCCCACAGCTTGCGTTCCTCGAACTGCGCCTCGCGCGCCAGCTTGCGGATCAGATCCTGGTCCGCCTTGGACAGCTTCGCCCAGGACGGCGCGGAGAACGCGATGATCTCCGGCACGATAAGGTGCTCGGTGAACGTGAAATACTTCGCCGCCTCATAATGATGATCGAACACGTAGCTCGGCGGATTGTTCTCGGCGCCGTCGATCACGCCGGTCTGCAGCGCGCTGAACACCTGGTCGTAGCCCATCGAAATGCCGTTGGCGCCGAGGGCGTTGATCATCGCCAGGAAGATCGGGTTGGGAATGACGCGGATCTTCAGGCCCTTCAGGTCGGCCAGCTTCTCCACCGGATGCACCCGGTTGTAGACGCTGCGCGCACCCGCATCCATCCATGCCAGGCCGACCAGCTTGGCGCGCGGCGTGGCCTGGATGGAATCCAGCAGTTCCTGGCCGATCTTGCCGTCGATCACCTTGCGCATGTGCTCGGAGTTGCGGAACACGAAGGGCAGGTTGAACACGTTCAGCCGGTCCACCACCGGCCCCAGCGCGCCGACGCTGACGCGGGCGATCTGCAGCGCGCCGACCTGTGCCTGCTCGATCGCCGCCTTCTCGTCGCCGAGCTGGGAGGATGCGTACATCTGGACCTTCAGCCGGCCGTTGGTTGCGGCTTCCAGCTTCTTGCCCAGGCTCTCGACGGCGGCGACGGTGGGATAGCCCTCGGGGTGCACGTCGGATGCTTTCAGCACCATCGAAGTTTGCGCCGCGGCGGGGCGGATCGCGGCTCCGCCGATGGCGCCGAACGTGGCGGCGGCGCCGAAGCCGAGCAGGTGGCGTCGTTGCATGGTCTGTTTCCCCCTTTGCGGAAAGGTAGCGTTACCATATTTTCGTCCGGCGCGCCAGGGGCGGAACGTGATTGCGCGCCGTGCCCGCGAGGCTGGGCGGACGGCATGTGGTACTGGCGACCGGTGGAACTGGCGACCGCTGGAACTGGCGACCGCTGGAACTGGCGACAGGTAAAACTGGCCGTACCGCCGCCCCTGCGGCACACTGCGCCGAACCCAAAGGGAAGGCACCCGACATGACGCAACGCCCCGTCCTGGCCGTGACCATGGGTGATCCCGCCGGCATCGGTCCGGAAATCGCCGTGCGCGCCCTGCTGGACCCGGAGGTGCGCGCCGTCTCCCGCAGCTTCCTGATCGGCGACGCGCGGGTGTTCCAGCGCGCGCTGTCGGTGTGCGGGCTGAACGCCGGCCTGAACCGCATCGCCGGGCCTGAAGCGCTGACCGACCGCGCCGGCACGATCGACGTGCTGCACCAGGACAGCGTCGATCCGGACACGCTGCAGATGGGCAAGGTGCAAGCGGCTGGTGGCGAAGCCGCCTATGCCGCGATCCGCAGTGCGATCGAGCTGGCGATGGCGGGCAAGGTGGATGGCGTCGCCACCACGCCGATCAACAAGGAATCGCTGAAGGCGGCGAAGATCCCCTTCATCGGCCACACGGAGATGTTCGCCGAACACACCGGCGCCCGCGAAGAGATGACAATGTTCACCATCAGCGGGTTGAAGATCTTCTTCCTGACCCGGCACATGTCGCTGGTGGATGCCTGCCGCTCGATCACTGCTGAACGCGTCGGCAAGGGCATCGACAACTGCATCAAGGCGCTCCGTCAGCTCGGCCTGGAGCATCCGCATCTGGCGGTGGCGGCGCTGAATCCGCATGGCGGCGAGGACGGGCTGTTCGGGCGCGAGGAAATCGACGGCATCAAGCCGGCCATCGCCGCGGCGCGCGCGCGCGGGCTGCAGGTCAGCGGCCCGGTGCCGGCGGATTCGGTGTTCCACATGGCGAAGATCGGCCGCTACGACGCGGTGCTGTCGCTGTACCACGACCAGGGCCACATCGCCGCGAAGATGCTGGACTTCGAAAAGACCGTCAGCGTCACGCTCGGCTTGCCGATCCTACGCACCAGCGTCGATCACGGCACCGCGTTCGACATCGCCGGCACGGGGAAGGCGAGCGCGGTCAGCATGGTCGAGGCGATCAAGGTCGCCGCGGAATACGCCGTGCGCGGCGTGCGGCTGGGGGAGACGGCCGCGGCGGCGTAGTACCCCGTTCGCGAATTGGCGACCCGAACGCCTGGCAGGTCGTGGCGGGCAAAGCCCCGCCATCCGCGCCTTGTTGGCGGGCGCTTGCGTATTCGGAGCCTCCTCCAGCCAGGCGTGGGTGGCGGGCCTGCGCCGGCCACGACGTGCTACGGGCGTCCGCGCCCTGCCGCGCAACGCCATTCCGGTCGGCAATTCGCGCGCGCGGAACCAGAAGCCGGTGTCAGCCGGGTTTGTCCTGCTTGCAGAATGCGTCGAGCGCGTCGGTTTCCTTGCGCTCGCCCTCCCAGTCGGCGGCGATGCGCGTGTAGAGTTCCGCCGCGGCCAGATAGAATTGCCGCGCTGCCGGATCCTCGCCGACGAAAGCAGCGATCTCCTCCATCTCCGCCACCCAGCGATAGGCTTTGGAATACATCCGCGGCATCTGCCGCATCAGCCAGCCGGCAAGCGCGGGCTGGCTGGCCAGCAGCTCCTGCTTCAAATCGTCCGCCGTCCCGGCACGCGCGGCGGCCAGCATCATGGCGGCACCCAGCGCGGTGAATCCCTTGGTGATGCCGGCATAGGACATTTTCATTGCGGAAGCGGCGCCGATCGGCCCGGGCTGCACCGGCATGTCCAGCCCGTATTGTTCCAGCACCGCGACGCGCGGCGCCGCTTCGCCGGACAAGTAGATGCGCGTGCCTTTGCTGCCTGGCGACGGCGGCGGGCCGATGATGCCGCCATCGACGAAGGTTGCGCCGGTTTCCTCCACCACGCGGGCGATGCGCAGCACGGTGGACGGATCGAGCGCGTTGCAATCCACATAGACCGGCTTGCCTGAGGCCGCCCGCAGCGCCGGCGCCAGGTGTTCGGCAAGACCGAGCGCCTCGCCGGGCGGCACGATCGACAGGATGATGTCGCTGGCGGCGATTTCCGCGTCCGAGGCGCCGCGCATGCCGGCTGCCTTGGCGCGCGCCAGGGTGGCGGCGCTGCGGCCTGCCAGGGACGTGCGAACCTCGATGCCGTTCTCTGTGAGGCGCTGGCCGACGCCGCTGCCCATCATGCCAGGCGCGATGACTGCTACGACCGGCTGCATGACACCCTCCCTTGCCGTTGATGCGGCCGAGCATGTCACGCGCCGCGGGGCAATGCCACCGACCGCCGGCGCCTCGTGCCGGGACGACCCGAACGCGAGATTCCGAAGTCAGCAGAAAATTGCAACCACGGATGAACACCGATGAACACGGATGGATTGCAGCAAGCCGCGGCGGAGTCGCACGCTTCCGTCGGGCCGGAAACCAATAATCAGTTTCTGCCAAGGGCATCTCATGGCACGAGGGACCCCGCGCGCCATCCGTGTTCATCCGTGTTCATCCGTGTTTGAATTTCTTCTGAACTGGCCCGGAGCCTAACCGCCGTAGAATACGGTGTCGCCCAGATCCTTCATTTCCAGGATCGCCGCATCGGGCCGGCCTTCCGGTGCCTTCTGCAAATGTGCTTCGGTGACCTCGCCGATCACCACGCTGTGGTCGCCCATTTCGATCACCTGGCGCACGTCGCACTCCACGGCGCCGATCGCCGCATCCAGGATCGGCGTGCCGTTGGCGCCGCGATGGAAGGACTGGCCGGACAGCTTGCCATCTTCCAGTTTGGCCGGTTTGAAGAAGGCAAACGCGAGCCCCTTCTGGTCCTTGCCAAGCATGTTCAGGGTGAACTTGCCGGTGCCCTTGACGACGGTATGGGCACCGGAATCCGCCTTCACCCCGACCACCACCAGTGGCGGCGCGAAGGAGGCCTGCGTCACCCAGTTCACCGTGGCGGCGCCGATGTTGCCCTTTCCGTCGTCGGCCGTGAGCACGTAGATTCCATACGGGATCATGCGCAGCGTGGTCTTCTTTGCGTCGGCGTTCATGACGTCCTCCCGGTCTGCTTCACCGCCCGATCATGCCGCCGGCCGGGCGGCTTGGCCAGCCGGCGCTGGAATTCGAAACCACGGATGCACACGGACGAACAGAGTCGCCCTGCGCTTGTGGCGCCACTCAGGCGTCGTGGCGTTCATCCGTGTTCATCCGTGGTCAAAAGATCAGTCCAGCACTTCCTTGTTGATCACATTGTCACCGTTCGGATTGCCGTCCAGCACGCTGATTATGTTCTGCGCGGTGACCATCGCCATGCCGGCCACCGCTTCCGTGGTGACGCCGGCCATGTGCGGCGAGGCGATCACGTTGTCCATCTGCAGCAGCTTGTTGTTCTGCGGCGTGGGTTCGTCCTCGAACACGTCCAGGCCGGCGCCGGCGATCTGCCCGGAGGACAGCGCCGCGGCGAGCGCCGCTTCGTCGATGATGCCGCCGCGCGCCGTGTTGACGATGAACGCGCCGCGCTTCATACGGCCCAGCCGAACGGCATTGAACATGCCGACGGTCTCCGGATTCTTCGGGCAGTGGATGCTGACGAAATCCGCGTTCGGCAACGTCGCTTCCAGGTCGGATACCGGCTCGCAGCCGGCGGCGCGGATCTTCGCCGCATCCACGTACGGATCGTAGATCAGCACGTTCATGTCGAAGCCCAGGCAGCGCTTCGCCGACCGCGTGCCGATACGGCCGAAGCCCACGATCAGCACGGTCTTGCCCGACAGCTCCATCGGCAGTGCGGCGTGGCGGTCACCCCATTTGCCATCGCGCACCAGGCGGTCCATCGCCTCATGCTTCTTGGCCAGCGAGATCATCAGGTGGAACGCCTGCTCCGCCACGCTGGTGGAATTGGCGGTGCCGGCCACCATCAGCGGCACGCGGCGCGCGGTCAGCGCCGGTACCTCCACCGCGTCGAAACCGACGCCGATGCGCGCCACCACCAGCATGGCGGGCGAGGCGTCCATCTCCTTCTGCCTGTAGGGCGTGCCGGACAGCGCGATGCCGACGCAATCGGTTAGCATGGGCAGCAGGTCGGACTGCGAGATCGTCGCGGGGTAGATCACCGTCTCGATATCGTCGCGGGACTTCAGCAGATCGATGCCCTGCTGTCCCATGGTATGCGGCACCATCACCTTGCGGCGGTTCGTGGCCATCGTCTTGCGTTTCCCTCAGAGCTTGCGTTGCAGGTTGGCGATGTAGCTGCGGTTGTGGGTGGGCGACAGCATGACCTCGTTCATCACCAGATGCGGCGGCAGCAATGCGATATAGCGGATCAGGTCGCCGCAGTCGCGCGACTGCACCATGCGGGCACGCTCGTCGGGACCGACCGGATTGGGCCGCTTGTCGAGGATCGGCGTAGCGACCTCGCCGGGCAGGAAGGCGGTGGAGCGGATGCCGTTGATGCACTCCTCCATGTTGATGGTGTGGCTCATCGCCACGATACCGTGCTTGGCGGCGGTGTAGATCGGGCCGGAGAAGCCGCCGATGAAGCGTCCGGCCATCGACGCAGTGTGGATCAGCAGGCCGTCCTTCTGCTCCCGCATGAAGGGCAGCGCGACGGTCACGCAGTACAGCGCGGCGGACAGGTTGCCGTGCACAAGTTCGTCGATGCCGGCGGGGGTCAGCTTGTCCCAGTGGCGGTCGGTGATGTTCAGGCCGGCGTTGTTCACCAGGATGTCCAGCCGGCCGAACTTCTCCCGGATGAAGGCGCCGACATTCTGCACCTGCGCGGAATCCATCAGGTCGGCGGTCTGCGGATGGGCCTCGCCGCCGGCGTCGCGAATGCGGGCGGCGACGCTTTCCAGCGGCGCGATGCGCCGGCCGGTCAACACGATGGTGGCGCCCTCGTCCGCCAGGGCGAGCGCGGCGGCTTCGCCGATTCCGCTGCCGGCGCCGGTGACCCAGGCGACCTTTCCGGAAAGTCTTGGCATTGGCATGTCGTTCCTTTCGCTCGTGGCGCGGGTCGCGCATTCAAGTGGGTTCAGAGGGGCGGGGCAAGGGCCGGCCAGAGTCAGGCATCTCACCCCATACACCAGCTGCTCGTATCGTCCGCCGGTGGCGGCGGAACATTCGCGTAAATCCAGCGACCAGGAATCCGCAACAGATTCAAAATACCCTATGTCGTTCTTATTTATAAAATTGAGCGTGTACTTGAATAACCATTTATCTCCAAAAATACCGCGCAAATCTTACCTGTTGACATGGCCGTCGAGTATCGAAGATTGTAAACGGCGGTGGAAGGAACAACTCATGACATACACTGTTGAAATCGAGGACCATTCCGGTAAGAGGGCTACAAAGGAATACGATACTCCAGCATACATGCTGATGGTTGCAGTCGATAACGACCTTCGTGATTATCCGCATTGTCAGGTCATTCGTATCTGGCGCACCGATGGGGGGCATGTCGTGTTCAAGATGCGTTCGCATTTCGGCAGCGGAACCATGCCGGCTGTCGATAGCTGAGCCCGAGATTCGCGATGACCGCAGGTCCGCAGGCTGCGTTGTGGATTTTTGCCGCGGGCCGTCACCAGGATTGCGGTGGGTTCCTATGAGCCTCAAGCTGATTGAGCAGGCCTCACGTGCCGGATGGGGGCGCTGCACCAGGCGGGCGCCGTTGCCGATGCAACGGCTCGGGTGCGGACACCGGCCGTCGCGTGGCCCGTCCCAGACGGCGAGTTTCCCGATGGGACCAAAAATCCATCGGCATGGGGACCGGATTTCGGTGCGGTCATCGTTGCATCGGCCGGCACGCAGGCAGGCTGGCGATCACCAGGGTCTGTATCGCCCTGGGCCGGTCAGCCGCAGGGGATCGGCTGGCCGTCCCCGACCGCCTGGACAGCCTTTTGTGCAAGCGTGGATGACGGGAGGCAGGACGCGTTCCGTGCCTCCCGGGCGTCACACCGCGTCCATCACCATGTCGCGCAGCCGGTTGCTCTGCCGGTCGCCGCCGAAGAAGATGTCCGGGGTGATCTCGTCCACGCTGCGGCAGCCGGTATAGGCCATGGTCTTGTCCAGCTCGTTGCGGATCAGGCTGATCGCCTTGAACGCGCCGGCCTGGCCGCCCACGGCGGTGCCGTACAGCGTCGCGCGCCCGGTCAGCACCGCCTTGGCGCCCAACGCCAGCGCCTTGGCGATATCCGATCCGCGGCGCACGCCGGAATCCAGGATCACCGTGCCGCGGTCGCCCACCGCCTCGGCGATGTCGGGCAGCACGTCGATGCTCGCCACCACGCTGTCCATGTTGCGCCCGCCATGGTTCGACACGACGATGCCGTCCACGCCGTATTCCATGGCCTTCACCGCGTCGTCCGGGCGATTGATGCCCTTGACCATCAGGATGCCCGGCCACTTCTCGCGGAAAATCTTGATGTCGTCCCAGCACAGCGAGTCCTGCCGCATCATCTGCACGGCGGCAGGGTCGTTGCGGTTGGTCCGGCGGTACTCATCCGGGTAGTTCTCGTTGCGCGGCATGCCGATGGTCGTGAAGTACTTCATCAGCACGTTGGTGAACCACACCGGGTGACGCATGATGTCCAGGGTGAACCGCACGTTCGGGGTGAACGGCAGCAGGAACCCGTTATGCGTGTTGTACTCGCGGTTCGGCGGCACGATGGTATCGACGGTAACGATCAGCGCCTCGAACCCGGCGCGGTGCGCGCGTTCGATCAGTTGGTACGACAGTTCCCGCCGGTTCCACACGTACAGCTGGAACCACAGCCGCCCCCCGACGTTCGGCCCCGCCTGTTCGGCGATCTTCTCCATGGAGGTCATGGCGCCGGTGGCCAGGGTGAAGGGGATCTTCGCCTGCGCGGCGGCCTTGGCCAGTTCCAGCTCGCCCTCGTGCCAGCACAGGCCGGCGGCGCCGGTGGGGGCGATCGCCATCGGCATCGACACCGGCTTGCCGAACAGCGTGGTGTTCATGCTGCGGCCGGACACATCCACGAGTGCGCGATGGCGCAGCTTGAGGCGCTCGAACGCGGCGCGGTTGTTGGCGACGGCGATGCCGTCCTCGCTGCCGCGGTCGACGAACTCGAACACGCCCTTCGGCAGGCGGCGCTTCGCCGCGTCGCGCAGGTCATACACGTTCAGGCAACGATCAAGCCGGGTCATGGAAATCTCCCCCAATGCGGCAATGATGAAGCGGGGGTGCGGGATGTCAAGTTGACTGCGCCGCGTCATGCCCGGCGCTGGCCGGGTATCCACGCCCCGCCCGGGATGTCACGGGGAAATCGTGGAGTCCGGCCTTCGGCGGGACGAACTGGTACCGCGTTCGCGAATTGGCGACTCGAACGCCTGGCACGTCTTGGCGGGCGAAGGCGCGCCATCCACGCCTTGTTGGTGGGCGCTCGAGGCAGCGGCCGCTTGCGTATTCGGAGTCTCCTCCAGCCAGGCGTGGGTGGCGGGCCTGCGCCCGCCACGACGTTCTGATCGTCAATTCCGAATCGCAGTACTGGTACCGCGTTCGCGAATTGGCGACTCGAA
>Ga0187809_10000257_pt1 | contig 32082 bp, 34 predicted proteins | sample NC_wetland_sal_i_8_FD_132415 | JGI IMG/M metagenome (GOLD analysis project Ga0187809, IMG submission 132415) | Wetland sediment microbial communities from Neuse River Estuary, North Carolina, USA - ASW_4 | ecosystem: Environmental > Aquatic > Freshwater > Wetlands > Sediment | place: USA: North... | reverse complement strand
GGGCGATGGCGGGACTCCGCTCCCGGGCATTACGACCCGGCGCCAGGAGCTGGCTGACGGGCGTGGCTGGTCCACGTACCGAAAGCGCGGCCCGCGCATCGCAGCACGCCGCCAGTGGAGCGCCGGGAGGCGCCTCGTTCCGAAAGGAGCGAGGGGACGCCTTCGCAAAGCGTCCCACCGGGTGACTTTCGCCGGTCACCCACCGGGGGTCTCGCACACCCCCGCGTCTGCCGGCGCTCCGCTCCCCTCGGTGGGGGCGTGAAGGAAGGGGAAGAGCGGCGTACCCGGCGCCGTCCAAAAAACACGGGCGATGAGTCATGCCTGTTTGAACGCTGAATCAGTGAGACGGAGCGCACTAACCTCATTCTCCGTTCATTCCCGCGAAAGCGGGAATCCAGCTGGGCGGTTCAGCGCTGGGTCCCCGCTTTCGCGGGGACGAACGGAGCCTGGCCATTGCGCTGTGGACCGCCCGCCCTTCGCTTGCTTTCCGCCCCCCGAGGCCCGATATAGGGCGCGGGAGGTTGGCGGTGGACGAGCCACTCGCCAACCGGGTCAGGTCCGGAAGGAAGCAGCCCTAACGAGCCCGGTTCGGGTCGTTGTCAGCCTCCCACCCTTTTCCACGCCTCCCCAGGCACTTTTCGCGCGGGCTCCCGCGCCGGCGGATGGCACGATGAGCGACCCCGCGAACCCGGCCGGTCCTGGTTCCACCCTGGCCGAGGCCGAGGGCGGCGGCTACCGCGTGCTGGCGCGCAAATACCGCCCGGCCTCGTTCGAGGACCTGATCGGCCAGGAGCCGATGGTCCGCACCGTCTCCAACGCCTTCGACACCGGCCGCATCCCGCAGGCCTGGATCCTCACCGGCGTGCGCGGCGTCGGCAAGACGACCACCGCCCGCATCCTCGCCCGCGCGCTCAATTACGAATTGCCCGACGGCTCCATCACCGGCCCCACCATCCACATGCCGGTCATGGGCGTGCACTGCCAGGCGATCATCGAGAGCCGTCACATCGACGTGCTGGAGATGGACGCGGCCTCGCACAACTCCGTCGAAGACGTGCGCCAGATCAACGACGCGGTGCGCTACGCCCCGGTGTCGGCGCGCTACAAGGTCTACATCCTCGACGAAGTGCACATGCTGTCGACGGCGGCGTTCAACGCGCTGTTGAAGACTTTGGAAGAGCCGCCGCCGCACGCCAAGTTCATCTTCGCCACCACCGAGATCGGCAAGGTGCCGGTGACGGTGCTGTCGCGCTGCCAGCGCTTCGACCTGCGCCGTGTCGAGACCGCGGTGCTGGTGAACCATCTCGCCGGCATCGCCGCGAAGGAGAGCGTCGAGATCGAGGACACCGCGCTGGCGCTGATCGCGCGCGCGGCCGAAGGCTCGGTGCGCGATTCGCTGTCGCTGCTCGACCAGGCCATCGCCCACGCTGCGGGCAAGGTCGCGGCCGAGGACGTGCGGCAGATGCTCGGCCTCGCCGACCGCGTCCGCATCGTCGATCTGTTCGAGCAGCTGATGAAAGGCGATATCGCCGCGGCGCTCGGCGAATTGCGCGCGCAATACGACATCGGCGCCGATCCGGCGGTGGTGCTGTCCGATCTCGCCGAGTTCACGCATTTCGTCACGCGCGTGAAGGTGATCCCCGCGGTCGCCGACGACGTGTCGCTGTCGGAGGCCGAGCGTACGCGCGGCCGCGACTTCGCCGCGAAGCTGTCGATGCGCGTCCTGTCGCGCACCTGGCAGATGCTGATGAAGGGCATCGCCGAGGTGCAGGCTTCGGCGCGTCCGGTCGCCGCGGCCGAGATGGTGCTGGTGCGCATCGCCTACGCCGCCGATCTGCCGACGCCCGACGAGGTCGTGCGCTCGCTCGGCGATGGCGGCGGCGACGCGCCGGTGCGGCCGAACGGCAATGGCGGCGGCGTGCCGACGCATGCGCCGCAAAGCTACGCACGCGGCGGCGCCCGCACCTCGGCGGCGGTGTCGCCGCGTCCGGCCGACGATCCGGTGGCGTCCGGCGCCGCGCCGGCGGTGGCCGTCTCCACCTTCGACGCAGTCGTGGCGCTCGCCGCCGAGAAGCGCGACATCGGCATGAAGCTGGCGCTGGAACGCGACATGCGTCTCGTGCGCTGCGAGGAGGGCCAGCTCGAGATCGCGCTGGAACCGTCGGCGGCCAAGACCCTGGTGCACGATCTGCAGCGCAAGCTCGGCGAATGGACCGGCAAGCGCTGGATCGTCGTTGTGTCGAAGGAAGAGGGCGCGCCCAGCCTGCGCGCGCAGGCGGACGCCGAGAAGGCCGAACTCGAACGCGGCCTGCAGGCCGATCCGCTGGTGCGGGCGGTGCTCGACCGCTTCCCCGGCGCGAAGATCGTCGGCATCACGCAGACCGCGCCGGACGAGCCGGTGGCGGACGCCGGACCGGAAGAAGACGAAGAGGATTAAGTCATGGTCGATATCATGGGCATGATGAAGCAGGCGGCGCAGCTGCAGTCGAAGATGCAGGCGCTGCAGGCCGAGCTCGACACCATCACCGTCGACGGCACCGCCGGCGGCGGTATGGTCACCGTCACGCTCACCGCCAAGGGCGATCTCAAGGCCGTGAAGATCGACGAGTCGATGATGAAGCCGGGCGAGGCCGAGATCCTGGAGGACCTGCTGATCGCCGCGCACGCCGACGCGCGCAAGCACGCCGAAGCGGTGATGCAGGAGAAGATGCAGGCGGTCACCGGCGGCCTGCCGCTGCCGCCGGGCCTGGGGCTCGGCTGATGATGCGATTGTCGTCGCCACGTGCCGCAGCGAACTCCCTCCCCCCTTGCGGGGGAGGGTTGGGGAGGGGGGTGGCCGCAATTTCCATCGATGCAACGACCCCCCTCCCTGTCCCTCCACCGCAGGGGGGGAGGGGACGCTAGAGCAGAAGCGCCACGGGTTTTTCGCAAACATGCCCTCCGCCGTCGCCGGACCCGAGATCGAGCGGCTGATCCAGTTGCTCGCGCGCCTGCCGGGGCTGGGGCCCCGCTCGGCGCGGCGCGCCGCGCTGCATCTCATCAAGAAGCGCGAGGCGCTGATGGCGCCGCTCACGTCCGCGCTCGAGACGGCGATGGAGAAAATCGAGGTCTGCAAGACCTGCGGCAACATCGACACGCAGAACCCGTGCACGGTGTGCACCGACCAGCGGCGCGATCCGTCGATCATCGTCGTCGTCGCCGACGTCGCCGACCTGTGGGCGCTGGAACGCGCGCATGCGGTCAACGGCCGCTATCACGTGCTCGGCGGTACCTTGTCGCCGCTCGACGGCGTCGGGCCGCAGGATCTGTCGATCGACGCGCTGGTGTCGCGCGCCCATGACGGCGCCGTGCACGAAATCATCCTCGCGCTCAACGCCACCGTCGACGGCCAGACGACCGCGCACTACATCACCGAGCTGCTGCAGGAGGCCGGCGTGAAGGTCACCCGCCTCGCGCATGGGGTGCCGGTCGGCGGCGAGCTCGACTACCTCGACGAAGGCACGCTCGCCGCCGCCATCAAGCAGCGGACACTCTTCTGAGCCGCGTCAGTACGGCGGCTGCATCACCACTTGCGCCTGCGCCATCGGCACCACCGGCAACGGCCGCCCGTCCGGGCCGATGGCGACGTTCTGACAATTGCCGTCGCGGTTGACGTGGCTCTCGCCGGTCGCGCGGTTCACAGAATAGAGGTAATGGCAGCCGCCGCCGTCGTATTCGGCGTTGGTCCAGTTGCCGTCGGTGTAGCGGTTGAAGTATTCGGCGTTCGCGGCGGCCGACAAACCGATGCTCAGGGCGCCGATCGCCAGCGCGAGTTTCACGGACGTACGCATGCGGACCTCCTTCCACTTTCGCCCGACCAACGCGACGTGCGCAGGAACGTTCCGGCCGCGGATTTGAAGGAACTGCGGCGGCTCTATGGCCGCTTCGGCGCGAGCGCCTTGAAGTGGCCGAGCGCGTGCAGCCACCACAACAGCAGCAGGCTCGGCAGTCCGGCGGCAACGCAGATCGCGAAGAACCACGCCCAGCCGGTCGCGGACGCGATGTAACCGGCCGCCGCCGACAGGTAGGTGCGGCCGACGGCGGCGAGCGCAGTCAGCAGCGCATACTGCGTCGCCGTGTGCAGCGGGTTGCGGCACAGCGCCGACAGATAGGCGACGAACATCACCGTGCCGATCGCGCTGGTGAAGTTCTCGACGGTGATGGCGACGGTCAGCCAGACGACGTCGTGGCCGCGCAGTGCCAGCCACGAGAAGGCGAGATTGGCGATCGACTGCAGGACGCCGCCGATCAGCAGGCTCACCGCCAGCGGCAGCGCGCGCGCGATGTAGCCGCCGGCGAAGCCGCCCGCGAGCAATGCGATCAGGCCGACGCCCTTGACGATGTTGGCGTAGTCGGTGCGCGAGAAGCCGAGATCGACGGCGAAGGGGCCTGTCATGACGCCGGATAGCGCGTCGGTGAACTTGAACAGCACCACGAACACGAGCACGAGGACGGAGACCGCCAGCCCGTCATGCTCGAAGAAATCGACGAAGGCGCCGGCGACCGTTCGCTTGAGCCGTTCGAGCGGCGTCTCGCGCGCGTGCACGGCTTCGGCCGCTTGCGATTTCTCCGGCTCGGTCGCGATCAACGTGGTCAGGATGCCGACGACGACCAGAACGGCCATCGCCGCGTAACCGGCGCTCCACGCGCCCGACTTGCTGAAGCCGAACGTCTGGAAGCCGGTGACCACATAGAGCGCGCCGGCGCTGGAGACCAGCATGCCGACGCGGTAGGCGGCGACGTAGGAGGCCATGCCGGCGGCCTGCTCGTTCTCGTCGAGGCTCTCGATGCGGAAAGCGTCGACGACGATATCCTGCGTCGCCGATACGGCGGCGACCATCAGCGCGCCGAGCGCGACCATGGCGGGCGCCTTGGCCGGATCGTGCGCGCCGAGGAACAGGATGGCGGCGATGAGCAACAGTTGCGTCAGCAGCAGCCAGGCGCGCCGCCGTCCGAGCCAGCGCGCCAGCACGGGCACGTCGAGCGCGTCGACGATCGGCGCCCACAGGAACTTGAGCGTGTAGGGCGTGCCGACCAGCGCGAACAGGCCGATCGTCTTGAGATTGACGCCGACCTCCGCGGCCCAGAACAGCAAGGTCGATCCGGACAGTGCCAGCGGCAATCCCGAGGAAAAGCCGAGGAACAGGACGATCAGCACCCGCGGCTTGAAGTAGACCGCGGCGGCTTGGCGGAAGGTGGGTTTGGGCGGCGCGCTCTCAGGCGTGACGGTCATTCAAGAACCTCGTCATTCCGGGGCGCGGCCGAAGGCCGCGAACCCGGAATCCAGAGCAATATCGCAGGGCTCGGTTGTGGTTCTGGATTCCGGGTCCGCTCGCCATAGCGCGTCGAAGACGCGCGTAAACGCGCTGATGGCTCGCGTCCCGAAATGACATCGGCTATTCCGCCGCGCCGAGCTTCGGCACGGCGGCGATCGTCGCCGGCGCGTCGCCTTCGAAGTCGAGCCCCTCGATACGGCCGGCGCGCTTCTCGATGCGGCCGGCCGAAGTGAGGATGTCGTCCATGTCCTTCGTCGTCTGGCCGAAATGCGTCTGCAGCTTGCGCACGCGGTCGCCGAGCAGGCCGACGTCCTTCATCATGTGGCCGATCTCGAAGCGGATCTGGTCGACCGCCTCGCGCATCTGCGCGTCCTTGCGCATCTGCCGCACGAGCTGGATCGCCAGCACCGCCATGTTCGGCGACACGATCATCACGCGCGCGCGGCGGGCCCGCTGCACGATGTCGTCGAAGCTTTCGTAGATGTCGGCGTACATCGACTCCGACGGGATGAACATCAGCGCGACGTCCTGCGTCTCGCCGGGGATCAGGTATTTCTCGGCGATGTCGGCGATGTGCTTGGCGATGTCGGTGCGCACGCGCTGGCCGGCCGCCTTGCGATCCTCGTCGGTGGCGCAGTCGCGCCACGCGGTCATCGCCTCCAGCGGAAACTTGGCGTCGATGATGAGGTGGCCGGCGTCCGGCACGAAGATCACGCAGTCCGGACGCGTCCGGTTGGTCAGCGTGAACTGGAACTCGTAGGCGCCCTTCGGCAGCAGGTCGGTGACGATGGCCTCGAGCTGGCCCTGGCCGAAAGCGCCGCGCGTCTGCTTGTTGGCGAGGATGCTGTTGAGCGAGCCGACATGCGTCGTCACCTGCGAGGCGAGCTCGGCGATGTTCTTCTGCGCCGAGTCGATGACCGCGAGCCGGGCGGTGAGGTTCTGCAGGTGCTCGGCCGTGGTGGCGGTCGAGGCGGTCAGGCTTTCGCCGAGCCGCGCCGTCACGGCGTCGAGGCGCTGGTTGACCGTCTGCTGGAACTGGCCCTGCGAGGCCTGCATCGTCTGCTGCAATTGGCCGTGGGCGTTCTGCAGCCAGGAGGCCATGCCGTCGAGGCGGGAATTGAGCGCGACCAGCCGCTCCTCCGCTTTGGGGTCGGCGAGTGGCGTGCGCGGACGCACCAGCAGGACGATGACCGCGGCGAGGCCGAGCAGCAGCAGGACGCCGAATCCGATGAGCAGGGATGTTTCCGCCATGCGTCTTCTCTACCCCGATTCGGCGGTTGGGTGAACGAAGGGCGAACGGTAGGGCGGTGGCCCGGCGGGCTCAAGGGCCGATTTTCGGCGCCAGCCGGTTCCATTGACCGTTTCGCCGCAAGCCCTTACATCGCGGGCCATGGCCATCCGTGACATTCTCATCATTCCCGACCCGCGCCTGCGGCTCACGTCCGAACCGGTCAGCGCCGTCGACAAGGGCGTCCGCACGCTCGTCGACGACATGTTCGAGACCATGTACGCCGCGCCGGGCATTGGGCTCGCGGCCATCCAGATCGGCGTGCCGCTGCGCCTGATCACCATGGACCTCGCCAAGAAGGACGACGAGAAGGAGCCGCACGTCTTCATCAATCCCGAGATCACCTGGTCGTCGGAGGAGACGTCGAGCTACGACGAGGGCTGCCTGTCGATCCCCGAATATTACGAGGAGGTCGAGCGGCCGGCGAAGGTGCGGGTCAAATACACGGACATCGACGGCAAGCAGCACGAGATCGAGGCCGAGGGATTGCTCGCCACCTGCCTGCAGCACGAAATCGATCACATCAACGGCGTGTTGTTCATCGACCATATCTCGAAGCTCAAGCGCGACATGGTGATGAAGAAGTTCAAGAAGGCGGCCAAGCGCGGCGAGCCGGCCAGGTTCGCCGACGACAAAGAGCCCTCGCACCACATCGGCTGAACCATCGACTCTGTCATGCCCGCGCTCGTCGCGGGCATCCACGTCTTCGCTGAGTTGGAGTAAGTAAGACGTGGATGGCCGGGACATAAGGGCGTTCACGCCCGTCTTCGACGGGCTATGCCCGGCCGTGACAAATACAGGCGCTGTTTGATGCCTCTCCGCCTCGTCTTCATGGGCACGCCGGATTTCGCTGTGCCGACCTTGCTCGAGCTCGCCGCGCGCGGGCACGACATCGCCGCGGTCTATACGCGCGCGCCGAAGCCGGCCGGGCGCGGCATGGAGATGCAGGTCACGCCGGTCGAGCGCGAGGCGCGGCGGCTCAAGCTGCCGGTGTTCACGCCGAAGACGCTGCGCGACGGCGAGGCGCAGGTCACGTTCCAGTCGCATCAGGCCGACGCGGCGGTCGTCGTCGCCTACGGGCTGATCCTGCCGAAGCCGCTGCTCGATGCGCCCAAGATCGGCTGCTTCAACGTGCATGCCTCCTTGCTGCCGCGCTGGCGCGGCGCCGCGCCGATCAACCGCGCGGTGATGGCGGGCGATGCGGAATCGGGCGTCACCATCATGTGCATGGACGAGGGGCTCGACACCGGCGCCATGGCGATGATCGAGCGCCTGCCGATCACAGCCGACATGACGGCGGGCGATCTGCATGATGCCCTGGCGCCGCTCGGCGCCGACCTGATGGCGCGCGCGCTGGCCGCCGCCGAACGCGCGTCGCTCACGCTGACGCCGCAGCCGGCCGACGGCGTCACCTATGCCGAGAAGATCTCCAAGTCGGAGACGCGCATCGACTGGAGCAAGCCCTGGAAGCAGGTGCACGACCACATCCGCGGCCTGTCGCCGTTTCCCGGCGCCTGGTTCGAGCTCGACGGCGTGCGGGTCAAGGTGCTGCGCTCGACGAGAGGTGAGGGATCGGGCGCGCCCGGCACGGCGCTGGATGACGGGCTGACCATCGCCTGTGGCGAGGGCGCCGTGCGGCTGACGCAGGTGCAGCGCGCCGGCAAGCAGCCGATGAGCGTGACAGATTTCCTGCGCGGCACGAAGGTCGCGGCCGGCAGCCGGGTCGGCTGACTTCGGTGCCGGCTGGGCCGATTTAACAAAATTCGTCTGGTCTTCTTCGCGTTCCGTCGCGCCTGCCGCCGGCCCGCCGATCCTGCGACGAGATGCGCAGCCGTCGTATCACCAAAAAGCCCGGATTACGGGACAGAACCGACGCTCATCCTGAAGCATCGCGACGTCGTCGGGCGCGGGCCAGTTCCGGCACCCGGCGTTATGATCTGGACCATCGGCTTGAGCATCGGCCACAACTCATCGATTTCGCCCGCCCAGGCCCGCCTCTGGACCCCTGTGCTCAACCGCTATCGGCAGCCGAGCAGCGCGCGCGGCGTGCTCGAACTCGCGCTCACGGCGCTGCCGTTGATGACGCTCTGGGCCGCGGCCTGGCTGCTTTATTCGTTCGGCTTCTGGTGGGCGTCGCTGCTGCTCGCGGTTCCCGCCTCAGGGTTCCTGGTGCGGCTGTTCATCATCCAGCACGACTGCGGCCATGGCTCGTTCCTCCCCGCCAAGGCGGCGAACGACTGGACCGGCCGCGCTCTCGGCGTCCTCACGATGACGCCGTACGACTTCTGGCGGCGCACGCACGCGATCCATCACGCCACGTCCGGCAATCTCGATCGTCGCGGCATCGGCGATGTCGATACCTTGACCGTGCGCGAATACAATGCGCGTTCGCGCTGGGGCCGGTTCAGGTACCGGCTCTATCGCCATCCGCTGGTGATGTTCGGACTGGCGCCCGCTTATCTGTTCCTGCTGCAGCACCGCCTGCCGGTCGGCTTCATGCGCGCCGGCTGGGAGCCGTGGATCAGCACGCAGGCGACGAACGCGGCGATCGGGCTCGTCGCCGCGGGACTGATCTGGCTGATCGGTCTGCCGGCCTTCGTCCTCGTGCACCTGCCGATCCTGCTGCTCGCCGCGGCGATCGGCGTCTGGCTGTTCTACGTCCAGCACCAGTTCGAGGACACGTACTGGAACGAGAGCCGTGGCTGGGATCTGCACGAAGCGGCCTTGCACGGCTCGTCGCATTACGATCTGCCGCCGGTCCTGCGCTGGATCACCGGCAACATCGGCATCCACCATGTGCATCATCTGCACAGCCGCATTCCGTACTACCGGCTGCCGAGCGTGCTGCGCGATCACCCGGAGCTGCGCGACATCGGAAGGCTCACGCTCCTGCAAAGCTTCGCCTGCGTGCGCCTGACGTTGTGGGACGAGACACAGCGCCGGCTGATGTCGTTCCGCGAGGCGAGAGCCGCGGCCTGAGCGTCAGGCGGCGTGGAAGCTCGCCCAGTGGTGCCGGCGCGCCTCGACGAATTCGGCGAGGTCGTTCTCGGTCACCTGCAGCAGGTCGGTGTGGCCGAAGCCCTGCGAATAATCGAGCAGCGACACGATCTGCGGCGTGATGCGCAGGAGCGGCAGCGCGGCCGGGTCCGGCAGCGGCATGATCTTGTATTCGGGATAGCGCCGGTAGATCAGCTCCTGCGCGTGCTCGCGTTCGCCGGGATCGGTCGATACCTCGACGCGCGCGGCGATCGACAGTCCCTTGATCATCAGCGGCTGCGGATAATCGTTGGCGATCGTCAGCGACACGCGCGGATCGCGCTCGATGTTCGCGTATTTCTGGCTGTCGCGGCCGATGACACAATAAATGATGAGGCCGTCATTGGCGTAGCCGACGACCGTCGCCTGCGGCCAGCCGTCGGGGCGGTTGGTGGCGATGGTCATGATGCGGTGCTCGTCGAGCAGCGCGATGGTGCGGCGCTTGAATTCGTGCTTCATGGAACGGCCCTCGGCATGCGCGGGAAGTGTAGGAAGCGCCGCCGTGCCGGGATTTGAGGTGGATCAATCGTGCCGCGCTACAGGCTGACGATCGAATACGACGGCGCGCCGTTCTCCGGCTGGCAGATCCAGGCCGACCGGCTGACCGTGCAGGGCGCGCTGACGGCGGCCGTGGCGGCTTTGACCGGCGAGCAGTCGCCGGTGCAGGGGGCCGGCCGCACGGACGCCGGCGTCCACGCACGCGCGCAGGTTGCCCACGTCGATCTCGCCCGCGACTGGGAGACGGACACCATCCGCGACGCGCTCAACGCCCATCTGCGGCCGCACCCTGTGGCGGTGCTGGCGGCCGAGCGCGTCGGCGACGACTTCAACGCCCGGACCTCGGCGATCAAGCGCCACTATCGCTACGTCATCGTCAATCGCCGGCCCGACCTGACGCTCGCGCGCGGTCAGGCCTGGCGCATCCCGCGCCCGCTCGACGTGCCGGCGATGCATGAGGCCGCGCAGCGCCTCGTCGGCAAGCACGACTTCACCACCTTCCGCTCGACCGAATGCCAGGCCAAGTCGCCGGTGAAGACGCTCGACCAGCTCGACGTCGTACGCGAGGGCGACCGTGTCTACGTCATCGCGTCGGCGCGCTCGTTCCTGCACAACCAGGTGCGCTCGATGGTCGGGTCGCTGGTGATGGTCGGCGACGGCAAATGGCGTGCCGACGATATTTCGGCCGCGCTCGCCGCGCGCGATCGCACCGCTTGCGGGCAGGTGGCGCCACCCGACGGGCTCTACCTCATGCGCGTCGACTATCCCTGAATTCCGGACGATCGGGAACCATCACAGCCTTCGTGCCTCTCCTGTGGGGGACCTTCACAGGAGGAGCGACGCGATGAGCACGACCCACGGTTCGGCAGTCTGGTCCGGCGGCATCAAGGACGGCAAAGGCGCGATCTCGACCAAGAGCGGGGCGCTCAAGGATTATCCCTACGGTTTCGGCAGCCGCTTCGAGGGCAAGCCCGGCACCAACCCGGAAGAGCTGATCGGCGCGGCGCATGCCGGCTGCTTCACGATGGCGCTGTCGCTCATCCTCGGCGAGGCCAAGCTGACGGCCGAGAAGATGGAGACGCAGGCCGACGTCACCTTGGAGAAGCAGGGCGACGGCTTCGCCATCACCGCGGTGCATCTGACGCTGCGGGCGAAAATCCCGAACGCCGACGACAAGACCTTCCAGGATTGCGCCGCCAAGGCGAAAGCCGGTTGCCCGGTGTCGAAGCTGCTGAACACCAAGATCACGCTGGATGCGAAACTGGAGAGGTAAGCGCTTCAGCTCTCCCCGTAAGAACGGGGAGAGGGATCAAGCGAAATACCGCTCGATGATCTTCCGGTAGATCACGGTCAGCGCGCGCAGGTCGGCGATCGGCACACGCTCGTCCACCTGGTGCATGGTCTGGCCGACCAGGCCGAACTCCACCACCGGGCAATGATGCGTGATGAAGCGCGCATCCGAGGTGCCGCCGGTGGTCGACAGGGTCGGCGAGCGGCCGGTGACGTCGGCTATGGCGGTCGCCACCATCTCGGTGAACGGTCCCGGCGCCGTGACGAAAACATTGGCGTTCGACGGCTGCCACTCGATACTGAACCGGACCGCGTTGCCGGCGACCTTCAGCGCGCGCTCCTCGACGAGCGCCTTGAGGGATTCCTGCGTGTGGCAATCATTGTAGCGGATGTTGAACTTCGCCCGCGCCTCGCCGGGGATCAGGTTGACGGTCTTGTTGCCGACGTCGACCGAGGTGAACTCGAGATGCGAGGGCTGGAAGTTGGCGTTGCCGGCGTCGAGCGGCTCGCTCTGGATGGCCTCGACCAGCTTCACCAGGCCGCGGATCGGGTTGTCGGCCCGCTGCGGATAGGCGACGTGGCCCTGCTTGCCGTGCACGACGAGCGTGCCGTTAAGCGAGCCGCGGCGGCCGATCTTGATCGTGTCGCCCAGCGCCTCGACGTTGCTCGGCTCGCCCAGCACGCAGTGGTCGAAGCGCTCGCCGGCCTCGGCGCACCAGTCGAGCAGCTTCGGCGTGCCGTTGACGGCGATGCCTTCCTCGTCGCCGGTGATCAGGAACGAGATCGAGCCCGTGCCGTCCTGGCGCGGCTGGCCGCCGTTGGCGGCGAGATGGTCGAGGACGGCGGCGACCGCGCAGGCGATGCCGCCCTTCATGTCGACCGCGCCGCGGCCGTAGAGTTCGTTCTTGAACATGTCGCCGGAGAAGGGCGGGTGCGTCCACGTCGTCTCGTCGCCCGGCGGCACCACGTCGGTGTGGCCGGCGAAGACGAGATTCGGTCCCGTGTCGCCGATGCGCGCGTAGAGGTTCTCGACGTCGTCGGTGCCCGGCTCGTGGAAGGTCATGCGCGACACGCGGAAGCCGGCGGCCGTCAGCACGCTCTCGAGATAGGCGAGCGCGCCGCCTTCCGCCGGCGTCACCGACGGGCAGCGGATCAGGTCTCGCGTGATGGCAACGGGATCGGCGGACATTCAGAACTTCTTTTCGAGACCGGCCTGCTTGAGTACTTCGTTGGCCGTGTGGCGGGATTTGGTTGAGCGCGGGACCGTCACGGATTTCCTGGTGGCAGGATTGAACCAGATTTCATGGCTGCCCTTGCCCCAACGAAGAAGCTGATAGCCGTTCGCGCGAAGCAGATCGACGATGTCGCGGTAGAAGTCCGCCATCAGGCACCCGCGAGATCGAGGTGCTCCTCAGCCTTGAACGTGAGCGACAGAGCTTCGCCGCCGTGGCCGGACGTATCCAGGAGATCGGGGAGCACGAGGCGAACCTCGTCGATCATCGAGCCCCACGTGCCAGCCTCGACGACCAGGCCCGGTACATCGTGACTGGTGGCGATCCAGACGGCCGCCTCGGCGTCCCAACGGGCCTGAATGCTGATATCACGGCTCATAGGCCAAGAATCGTCCCGTTTGACGAGGGCGTCAATCCCTCAGCAGATCGTTGATGCTGGTCTTCGAACGCGTCCTCTCGTCGACGCGCTTGACGATGACGGCGCAATAGAGGTTCGGTCCCGGCTCGCCGTTCGGCAGCGGCTTGCCCGGCATCGTACCGGACACGACGACCGAGTAGGGCGGCACCTCGCCGTACATCACCTTGCCGCTCTCGCGGTCGACGATCTTGGTCGACTGGCCGATGTAGACGCCCATGCCGAGCACGGAGCCCTCGCGCACGACGACGCCCTCGACCACTTCCGATCGCGCGCCGATGAAGCAATTGTCCTCGATGATGACCGGACCGGCCTGCAGCGGCTCGAGCACGCCGCCGATACCGACGCCGCCCGAGAGATGCACGTGCTTGCCGATCTGCGCGCAGGAGCCGACCGTCGCCCAGGTATCGACCATCGTGCCGGTGTCGACATGGGCGCCGAGATTGACGAAGGACGGCATCAGCACGACGTTCGGCGCGATGAAGGCCGAACGGCGCACCACCGCGCCGGGCACGGCGCGGAAGCCGGCGGCGCGGAATTCGGCGTCGCTCCAGCCGTCGAACTTCGACGGCACCTTGTCCCACCACACGGCCTTGCCGGGTCCGCCGGGGATGACGGCCATGTCGTTGAGGCGGAAGGACAACAGCACCGCCTTCTTCAGCCATTGATTGACGTGCCACTGGCCGTCGGCCTGCCGCTCGGCGACGCGCGCCTTGCCGGCGTCGAGCATCGCCAGCGCCGTCTCGACCGCCTCGCGCACGGCGCCTTTGGTCGAAGCGCCGACCTGTTCGCGGTTGTCGAAGGCGTCGTCGATGGTCCTGGCAAGCGTCGCGTCGGTCATGGTGATCCCGGGCCCCTGATGGTCGCGGTCTTGTCGGAGGCGGGGCAGGGGATGTCAAGCCGCGCGCCGGGGCCCCAAAAAACAAGGCCCCGCGTGAGCGGGGCCTTGCCGGATGTCAAGTTGTCGTGCGGCGTCAGACGGCGTGCGCGAGCTTGCCGCCTTCCTGAGCCGTGGCGCGGGCGCGCATCGGCTTGAGCACGAACAGCGCCAGCGCGACGACGATGACGTTCATGATCGCCGTGACCACGAACACCATGTGCCAGGAGCCGGTCGAGGCCTTGATCATGTTGGCCACCGGCACCAGGAACGCCGAGGCGCCCTTGGCGGTGTACAGCAGGCTCAGGTTCACCGTCGCGAACTTCGGCCCGAAGCTGTCGGTGCAGGTCGAGGGGAACAGGCTGAAGATCTCGCCCCAGGTGAGGAAGATCAAGGCCGCGAAGACGATGAACGCCCACGGCGAATGACCGGCCGAGCCGAGCAGCCAGTAGGCCACCGCGCCGAGGCCGAAGGCGATCGCCATCGTGTTCTCGCGGCCGATGTTGTCCGACACCCAGCCGAACAGCGGACGCGCGCCGCCGTTGCAGAGGTTGTCGATGATCAGCGCGACCGAAAGCGCGGTGGCGCCGAACAGCACCGGCGAGTTGGCAATGCCGTAGTCGCGGGCGATGAGCGCGATCTGCGCCGTGGCCATCAGGCCGCTGGCGGAGACCAGTACGAACATGACGTAGAGCAGCCAGAACACCGGCGACTTCAGCACTTCGGCCGGCGTGTAGCTGCGGGCCGACACCGGCACCTTCGGCGGCGCCAGGCCGGTGAGTTCACCCGGCTCCGGCGCGCGCAGCAGCCAGGCCAGCATGAACACGATGGCGCCCTGACCGAGGCCGAACCAGAAGAAGGTGCTCTCGTAGCCGGCCGAAGCGATCATCTCGCGGATCGGCACGACGGTGAGCGCGGCACCGGCGCCGAAGCCGGCGGCCGTCAGACCGACGGCGAGGCCGCGGCGATCCGGGAACCACTTCACGGCTTGACCGACGCAGGTCGCGTAGACCGCGCCGCCGCCGACACCGGCGAGCACGGCGCCGAGATAGAGCATCTCCAGGGTCGTGGCGTAGGAGTTGACGATCCAGCCGGCGGCGATGCCGACGCCGCCGATCGCCACCATGATCTTCGGTCCGTTATGCGGGCCGATCTTGTCGACCAGCCAGCCTTCGACCGGCGTCAGCCATGTTTCGAGGGCGACGAAGATCGAGAAGGCCACCTGAATGGCCGCGACCGACCAGCCGTGCTTGGCGGCGATCGGATGCACGAACAGGGTCCAACCGTATTGCAGGTTGGCGATCATGATCATGCAGATCACGCCGGCGATGAGTTGCGTCCAGCGTTCCTTGCTCAACGACGATGATGGACTGACGGCACTATTGGCCATTGTGCGCTCTCCTTGGTTGTTTCTTTGGACTTCTATTTTTCTTGGACGATACCGGAGTGACCGATGATATCGCCTACCGTCGCGTGTTGACGAGCGTTTATTCGCCCGCGATCAATTCTTCACCTCCCACACGCCATGTGATGACCGCCGATAAGTCTCGTCTATTGCCGTTCGGCACGACGAGGCGACCCGCGTGCATCACCCCCGACACCAAGCCACTCCGCTTGTGGTCCTATTAGGGTCCCTGGCGGCGAAGGGGTCAAGAACCAATTATTATGTATACACGTGACCCAGGCACCGTCCGGCCCGCGCGGAATGGGCCGATACTAAAGTCGTATATCAGCCAGTAAGGCTTCGATAAAGCTGACGATATTTTCGGTCACGTAGTCGACATAGGCGGCGTCGCGGCCTTCGAGTTCCCACTGCTCACGGAACACCTCGCGTTGCCCTTCCGGCACCACCAGCACCGTCGTCATGCCGAGCGCATGCGGCGTCTCGAGGTTGCGCGCGAGGTCCTCGAACATGGCCGCCTTCGCCGGATCGACCTTGTGCCGCGCAAGGAAACGTTCGTAGACGCGCGGTAGCGGCTTCGGGTCGAGGTCCGCCGCCGCGATGTCGAACACGTCCTCGAAATGATGGTGCACGTCGAGCCGCCGCATGACGTTCTCGGCGTGCTTGCGCGTGCCGTTGGTGAGAATGAGCTTGCGCCCTGGCAATCGCTCGAGCACGGCGCCGAGGGCCGGGTTCGGCAGCAGCGGCGAATGGTCGATCTCGTGCACGAACTCCAGATAGTCGTCCGGCTTCAGCCCGTGTTCGGCCATCAGCCCACGCATCGTCGTGCCGTAGCGTTTGTAGTAGTCCTTCTGCACCCGGAAGGCCTCGTCCTTCGACACCTTGAGGAAGTCGGAGACGTAGGTGCGAATGCGCTCGTCGACCTGCTGCCAGAGATTGAGGTGATGCGGGTAGAGCGTGTTGTCGAGATCGAACACCCAGGTCTCGACGTGGCCGAAGCCGCGGGCCGCAGAAGAGCCGGTCACAATCAGGGTTCCTTGAAGCGAATAATGGCGGAGGGCTGCGTCGAGAGATCGATGACGGCAAAACCGGCCGAATTCAAGCCGCGCGCCGCGCAATCCTTCTGGTTGGAGACCTCGAAGCGGGCATCGCGCGTGCAGAGCGTGATCTTGCCGCCCCAGGCGAGCACGCCGTCGCCGCGCCGGATCGTGCGGCCCTGCGCGTCCACCGCTTCCGCGTAGCTGTAGAAGCGCTGGGCGCCGTCGCCGATCTCCGGGCGCAGGCACTGCCCGGCGGCGATGCGGTACCAGCCGCGCGTCACGATCGCGCCCATCTGCACGGTGCCGATGGCGGCCATCACCGTGTACTGCGTGTCGTTGCACCAGGCGAAGCCGGGCCCATTGGGGTCGCGGGCTGCGGCGACGAGGCGGTCGAAGATGTCCGGCTGCGCGGCTGCCTCCGCCGGCAGCGCGTGGTCGCGCAGGAAGTGCGCGAGCGCGCTTTGCGTCTTCGCGCCGTCGACGCCGTCGATCGGGCTGGCGTCGTAGCCGGCGATGCCCAACAGACGCTGGATGCCGGCGAGCCGCGCCTGGGCGGCGTCGTAGCCCGCCTGCTCGGCGAGATTGATGACCGGCCCCTTGTCCGAGTCCGAGGGCTTGGCCGGCGCGAACCGCGCCTGCTGCGACAGCGGACAATTCCGCCCGTCCGGCAGGTCGAAGTCGTCCTCGCGCACGCAGAACGACAGGTCGCCGTTCTGCGGCAGCGGCGTGCCCCCGTACACCAAAGGCGTGCGTGCGTGCACGTAGGCCGTGCCGACGTCGAGCGGCCCGTCCAACACCTTGCTGCATTGGCCGGGATCGAGCCGGAACCAGCCGCGTGTCTCGACGCTGGCGCCGTGTTCGAGGCCGAGCGCCAATTGCATGCGATAACTGGTGTGATTGCAGACCGTCAGGTCGGCCCGCGCCGGCGCCGCCGCCATCAGCGTCAGGGCGGCGGCGAGCAGGGCGGGCATCCTCGCGCGAATCATCGCGCCGATTTTAGCGCGCCGGCGCCACCGCGTACGGCTGCAGATTGCGGGCGATACGGGCGGCGATCGGCTCGTCGCCGGGCTTGAACGGATTGCCCGTGATCTGCTCGTACATGCGGATGTAACGGCGCGACAATTCCTCCACCAGTTCGCGGGGCGCCGGCGGCAGCGTCGCATCGCGGTATGGGTCGCAATTGTCCCTGAACCACAGCCGCAGGAATTCCTTGTCGAAGTATTCCGGCTCCTCGCCTTTGTCGAAGCGCGTGCGAAACGTCTCGCGCTGCCAGTAACGCGAGGAATCCGGCGTGTGGATCTCGTCGATCAGCACGAGCTTGCCGCTCTCGTCGGTGCCGAACTCGTATTTGGTGTCGACGAGGATGAGGCCGCGCCGCTCGGCAATCTCGGCGCCACGGCGATAGAGTGCGATCGCCGTGCGCTCGACGGCGGCGATCGTCTCCTGCGAGACGATGCCCTCGGCGACCAGCTCTTGCGGGCTCATCGGCCGGTCGTGCGCCTCTTCCTTGGTCGAGGGCGTGAACACCGGTTCGGGCAACTGCGCGTTCTTCTTCATACCGTCGGGCAGGCGGAAGTTGCCGAAGTCGCGCTTGCCCTTGGCGTAATGCGTCCACAGCGACGTGTCGGTCACGCCGGTGATGTAGCCGCGCACCACGGCCTCGACGGGTACGGTCTTCAGCTTGCGGCCGACGGTGACGTTCGGGTCCGGCACCGCGAGGACGTGGTTCGGCACGATGTCCTTCGTCTGCTCGAACCAGAAGGCGCTGATCTCGTTCAGCACCTGCCCCTTGTGCGGGATGTGCGCGATGATGCGGTCGAACGAGGAGTGGCGGTCGGTCGAGACGAGGATCAACCGTTCCGCCTGTTCGTAGACGTCGCGCACCTTGCCGGTGTACTTGCGGCCGAGGAAGTCGAAGTCGGTACCTTCGAGGATCGCGGTCATCTCAGCGATGCACCAAGGTGCCGACGCCGTGGTCGGTGAGCAATTCGAGCAGCACGGTGTGTGGCACCTTGCCGTCCATGATGACGACGCCTTCGACGCCCTGGTCGAGGGCGTAGATGCAGGTCTCGACCTTCGGAATCATGCCGCCGGAGATGGTGCCGTCGGCGATCAGCCGCCGCGCGTCGGCGACCGAGAGCTGCGGGATCAGCTTCTTCGACTTGTCGAGCACGCCCGGCACGTCGGTCAGCAGCAGCAGGCGCTTGGCCTTCAGCGCGCCGGCGATGGCGCCGGCGAAGGTGTCGGCGTTGACGTTGAAGGTGCCGCCGCTGTCCGAGGTGGCGACCGGCGCCAGCACCGGGATCAGTTCGCGGCCGATGATCTGGTTGAGGATCGTGACGTCGATCTTGTCCGGCTCGCCGACGAAACCGAGGTCGACCACCTTCTCGATGTTCGAATCCGGGTCGATCACGGTGCGGTTGACCTTCTTGGCCCGCACCATGTTGCCGTCCTTGCCGCACAGACCGACGGCCTTGCCGCCGGCGGCGTTGATGTAGCCGACGATCTGCTTGTTGATCGAACCGGCCAGCACCATCTCGACGATCTCGACCGTGGCGGCGTCGGTGATGCGCAGTCCCGCGGCGAATTCCGACTTGATGCCGAGCTTCTTCAGCATGGCCGCGATCTGCGGCCCGCCGCCGTGCACGACCACCGGATTGATGGCGGTCTGCTCGAGCAGGACGATGTCGCGGGCGAAGTCGCGCGCCATCTGCTCCTCGCCCATGGCGTGCCCGCCGTACTTCACGACGACGATCTCATCATCGTACTGTTGCATGTGCGGCAGCGCTTCCGACAGGATGCGCGCCTGCTCTTGCGGGTCGGTGGCCATGGGCTGCTCTCGGTTGCGGGTGGCGCCCTTTTAGCGGGCGGCGGCGCGCGGCGGAAGGCCCGTCACGCCCCGCGCACGGCCGTCAGCGCGGCCGCGACCAGCACCAGCCAGCTCGCGATCATGATCATGCCGCCGAGCGGCGCGGCGAAGGGAAACAGGCGGGAGCCCAGATAGGCGCGGGCGGCGACGTCGGCAGCGAACAGCGCGCCGCCGATGACGAATCCCCACAGCGTCACCAGACCGAGGGGACGTCCGATCAGTCCCTGGCGCGCGAGCGCGACGGCGGCGAGGACCCCCAGCGCGTGGATGAGCAGCAGGGTGCCGGCGCTGTCGAGCCCGACGCCCGGTTTGCTGTGCGCGCCGGCGGCGGCGAGCATGATGCCGGCGGCGCCCATGAGGCCGGCGAGGGCGATGAGGATCTGGTCCATGGCCGGCATCCTAGAGGGGCGGCGCGCAAACGACAAAGCCCGGCCGGGAGGCCGGGCTTTGCGCAAGCGAAATCGCGGATGCGATTACTTGCTGTAGTTGAACTGCGGCATCGCCTTGAGCTGATCCTTGGTGGCGTTCAGCACGGCGTGGTCCGGATAGTTCTTCTTGGTGCTGCTGGTCGACGAGGCCGAGGAGCTGGTCGACGACGCGCTGCCGGTCGTCTTGGCGGCGCCGGGGGCCATCGTGTTGCTCGACGTCGTGGTGCTGCTCTTCACCGGCTCGTTGGTGAACTTGAGGTCGCTCCACTTCACGGCGACGTCGTGCTCGCCCATGCCGAGGAAGCCGCCGACGCCGATGGCGACCTGCGCCACCTTGCCGTCCTTGTCGAGGAGCAGCTCCTTGATGTCGCCGATCTTGTTGTTCTGCTGGTTGTAGACGTCGAGCCCGATCATCTTCGAGCTCTGCCACAGGTTCATGCTCGATGCATTCTGCTGCTGCTGGTTGTTCGTGGCATTCGACGTGTTGTTGTTCGACTGCGCCAGTGCCGGCGTAGCGAGAAGAGCGAGGCCGATGACGGCCGCGGTGAGTGTCCTCATGTTTGCCTCCTAGGGGAACACCGTTGCGTGGTGCTCTCCCAATGCGGAGGAGCAATCATTGTTCCTGACCCGATTTTAATACGGAGGCGAGTTCCCGCTGCGCTGCGGCAAACGGGTTCCTGCGGCGTTCATGACGCCTTGCGCTCGGCCAGCAGGCGCGCCACCGCGGCGCGGACGTCCTGAACGCCGGTCGCTTCCTCGGCCGAGGTGACCAGCACGCCCGGAAACGCGGCCGGCCTTTTGGCGAGCGCCGCTTCCACTTCGGCAATGCGCGCCTCGAGTTCGGATGTCTTCACGGCGTCGGCCTTGGTCAGAAGAATCTGGTGACTGACGGCCGCCTGCCCGAGCGCGTCCAGGGTCGGCGTGTCGGTGTCTTTCAGACCGTGCCGCGCATCGATCAGCACGTAGACCCGCGCCAGGTTGCGCCGGCCGAGCAGGTAGTCGTGGATCAGCCCGGTCCAGGCGGCGATCTTGCTCTTGGCCGCGGCGGCGTAGCCGTACCCGGGCATGTCGACGAGGTTGAGCCCCTCGCCATTGGTGAAGAAAATGAGTTCCTGCGTACGCCCCGGCGTGCGCGAGGTGCGCGCCAGCGCCTTGCGCCCGGTCAGGGCGTTGATCAGGCTCGATTTGCCGACGTTCGAGCGGCCGGCGAAAGCGATCTCGGTGCCGCGCATCGGCGGCAGCGAGGCGGCGGAGCCTGCCGCGGCGACGAAGTCCCAGGTCCCGCCGAACAGGCGGCGGCCTTCCTCGATCTCGGCGCGGGTGAAGTCGGGGGTCATGGTGAGTACCCTAAACGAAATCGCCGGGCTTGTGCCCGGCGATCCCGTCGAAGTCCCTGTTCGCTACTGCGTTCGCCGCTTGCCGAACAGCGCGCGGATGTTGTCCCACAGCTCGATCTTGGCGCCGTGGCGCCGCATGATGATCGACTGCTGCGTCACCGACAGCGAGTTGTTCCAGGCCCAGTAGATCACCAGACCGGCCGGGAAGTTCGCCAGCATGAAGGTGAAGATCAGCGGCATCCAGTTGAAGATCATCTGCTGCGTCGGATCCGGCGGTGCGGGGTTGAGCTTCATCTGCAGCCACATGGTCACGCCCATGATCAGCGGCCACAGGCCGAGATGCAGGAAGTGGCCGATGAAAGGCACGACCGTCGGGTCGTAGTGCAGCAGACCGAACAGCGTGAATACGTTGGTCGGGTCGGGCGCCGAAAGGTCGTGGATCCAGCCGTAGAACGGTGCGTGCCGCATCTCGATCGTGACGAACAGCACCTTGTACAGCGAGAAGAACACCGGGATCTGGATGGCGATCGGCAGACAGCCGGCCAGCGGATTGATCTTCTCTTTCCTGTAGAGCTCCATGAGCTCCTGCTGCTGCTTCACCTTGTCGTCCGGATAGCGGGCGCGCAGCGCAGCCATCTGCGGCTGCACCGCTTTCATCTTCGCCATCGAGGCATACGATTTGTTGGCGAGCGGGAAGAAGATGATCTTGATCAGCAGCGTGACGAGCAGGATGGCGATGCCGAAGTTTCCGACCAGGTGGTACAGCCAGTCGATGACGATGAACATCGGCTTGGTGATGAAGTAGAACCAGCCCCAGTCGATCAGCAGATCGAAGTGGTCGAGGTGATACTGCTGGTTATAGGCATTGACCGTGTGCACTTCCTTCGCGCCGGCGAAGAGGTGCACGTCCGCGGACGCGGTGGCGCCGGGCGCGATGGTGCGCGCGTCCATCAGATAGTCGGTCTGGTAGGTCGGCGTCGTGCCGATCTTGCCGGTCGTGTACTCCGCCTTCAGCTTGGCGTCGGTCGGAGGCAGGAGCGCCGCCGCCCAGTATTTGTCGGTGATGCCGAGCCAGCCGTTGGTGACGTCGAAGTTGACGGCCTTGACTCCCGCCGCGTTCGGCTTGAGGTCCTCCATCTTCTTGTACGTGTATTCCTGCAGGCCCTCGCTGCCGAGATAGCCGATCAGGCCCTCGTGCAGGATGTAGTAGCCGGCGGTCTTCGGCGTGTCGTGCCGCGAGATCAGGCCGTACGGATAGAGCGTGACAGGGGCCGAGCCCTTGTTCACCACGTCCTGCTTGATGGTGAACATGTAGTTGTCGTCGATGGAGATCGTGCGCTGGAACACGAGGCCCTTGCCGTTGTCCCAGCTCAGCGTCACCGGGTGCGTCGGCGTCAGCGCGCCCGTGCCGTCCTGCTTCCACAGCGACGTCGGGCCGGGCACGTCGACGCCGGCGCCGGTCCAGCCGAACTCGGCATAGAACGGATCGGCGGTGCCGGTCGGCGACAGCAGGAAGATCGGCGGCGAGTTCGGATTGACCGTCTCGTGATATTTGACCAGTGCGAGGTCGTCGATGCGGCCGCCACGGAGCGCGATCGAGCCCTTCAGGCTCGGCGTGTCGATCGGCAAGCGCGGCGAGGCGGCGAGCGCCTGCTCGCGCGGCAGCGAGGCGGGGGCGGCAGTCTGGACCGCGCCCGGAACCTGCGGCGTCGGACCCTGCGCCTGCGGCTGCGTGACGGGAGCCTGCGTGTTCGGCGTCGTCGTCGTTTGCGTCTGCGCGGTCTGCTTCAATTGCTGCTGCTGCAGCTGCCGCGCCTTCTCCTGCGGAATGCCATAGAAATATTGCCAGGCAATCAGCACCAGCGCCGAGAGCGCGATGGCGAGAATGGTGTTCTTGTTGTCGGTCATCTCGGTCCTGTCATGCCGTTGCGCGCCTCTTGTGCACGCGCTGCAACGCCCCCTCGTAGTCGTGCGCGATACGCGCAAATGGCAGGTTCAACGCCGCGCGACGGCCGACCAGCACATAATCATGGCCCAGCCGCAACGGGAGATGCGACAGCCGGACGATTTCCCGCAGACGACGGCGCACCCGGTTGCGTTCGACGGCGTTGCCGACCTTTTTCGAAACGGTGAAGCCGACGCGCGCAGGTCCGACGTCGGCACGCTCGCGCGCCTGCAATACGAAGCCAGCAGCCGGCGCCTTGACGCCTGTCGCCGCGGCCAGGAAGTCCGCCCGTTGCCTCAATCGTTCCATTGGAAGCGCGCGGGCTAGAGGGATCCGCGCTTAGGCGGACAGGCGCTTGCGCCCACGCGCACGCCGCGCGGCGACGACTTTGCGTCCGCCCTTGGTGGCCATGCGCGCGCGGTAACCGTGACGGCGCTTGCGTACAAGCTTGCTCGGTTGATAGGTCCGCTTCACGATCGAATTCTCCGCTGGTCGCGCCGTGGCGGGGGGCGGCCCAAAGACCCCCAAAACCGCCAAAAGCCCGAACTTGGTTCGGGCCGGCACTCGAATTTGCGCGGCTTATAAGGGAGGGCTCGCGTGCCGTCAATGCGACTCGGTGGCGGCTCACGGTCGCGGCGGCGCGGGCCGTGCCGGCGGCGCTCACGCGGTGTCACAAGCGGGTGAGAGCCGGCCGCCGGTCCGCCGACTCCGTGTATATAGCGGAAATGTCGGGTGCTTCTCCCTCCAGTTCCAGTCTGGCCCGCCGGCTGCTGCCCCTCGCCGTGGTGGTGGCGGCTGCGGCGGCCGTCTACTGGGGAGTGGGGCGGCAGTCCCTCACGCTGGAGGCGCTGATCCGCCATCGGGCCGAGATCGACGCGTTCGTGGCGCGCCACGGCGCGGCGGCCCTCCTGACCTATGTCGGCGTCTATGTTGCGGCCGTGTCCTTCTCGGTACCCGGCGCCGCCTTCCTGACGGTGACGTCGGGCTTCCTGTTCGGGGTCTGGGTCGGGGCCGCAGCCTCGGTGGTCGGCGCGACGCTGGGGGCCACGATCATCTTCCTTGTCGCGCGGACCGCTTTCGGCGAGGCGCTTCTGGCCCGCGCCGGCCCGCGCCTCACCGAGCTGGCGCGCGGGTTCCGCGACGACGCTTTCAGCTATCTTCTTTTCCTGCGGCTGGTGCCGGTCTTTCCTTTCTTTCTCGTCAATCTCGTGCCGGCCTTCGCCGGCGTGCGGCTCGGGCCCTTCGTCGCGGCAACCGCAATCGGCATTATCCCCGCATCCGTCGTCTTTGCCTTCGCCGGCACCATGCTCGACAGCGTCATCGCCGCGCAGGAGAAAGCCCATGCCGCCTGCCTCGCATCCGGCGCGCCCGACTGCATGCTCGCGTTCAACCCGCGCGACGCGCTGACGCCCGAAGTGATCGGCGCACTGGCCGCGCTCGGGCTGCTCGCCCTGCTGCCGGTCGTCGTGAAGCGCTGGCGCGCGCGCCGGGCACGACCGAGCGAGTTGCGCTAGAGTTGGGCATGGCAACGGAAACGCTCACTCCGGATATCTGCGTCATCGGCGCCGGCGCGGCCGGCCTCTCGGTCGCGACCGCGGCCGCCGCGTTCGGCGTCCCGGTGGTGCTGATCGAGCGCGGCGCCATGGGCGGCGAATGCCTCAACAGCGGCTGCGTGCCGTCGAAAGCCTTGCTTGCGGCGGCCAAGCGGACTGCGCATATGCGCGGTGACGCGATGGGCGTGCGTGCCACGGAGATACACGTCGACTTCGCGCAGGTACAGGCGCACGTGCGGGACGTCATCGCCGCGGTCGCGCCGACCGATTCGGTGGAGCGCCTGACCGGCCTCGGGGTGCGCGTCATCAAGGGCCACGCCAAGTTCATCGACCGTCGGACGGTGAGCGTCGGCGAGACCGAAGTCCGCGCCCGACGTTTCGTGATCGCCACCGGATCGACGCCGGCCGTGCCGCCGATCCCGGGTCTCGACGCCGGGCCCTATCTCACCAGCGAGACGGTGTTCAGGCTGACCGAACTGCCGAGCCACCTCGTGGTGCTCGGTGCCGGCCCCGTCGGCGTCGAGATGGCGCAGGCCTTCCGCCGGCTCGGCAGCCACGTCACGCTCCTCGATGCGGCCGAGGCGCTCGCGCAGGACGAACCGGAATGCGTTGCGGTGGTGCTCGCGCAGCTCGAGCGCGACGGCGTCGTCGTCCGCACCGGCGTCAAGATCCTCGGCGTCGCGCACGCCATCGGGCATCTCGCCGTCACGCTCGAAACCGACGGCAAGGAGGAGCACGTCGGCGGCACGCACCTCCTCGTCGCCACCGGACGCAAGCCGGTGCTCGACGGTCTCGGGCTTGACGCCGCGCGCATCCGCTACGATGCAGGCGGCATCCTCGTGAATCGCAAGCTGAAGACACGCAACCGACGCGTCTACGCGATCGGCGACGTCGCCGCCGGTCAGCCGCGCTTCACGCATGCCGCCAACCATCAGGCCGGTCTGGTCGTCCGCAATGCGCTGTTCCGGCTCTCCGTGCGCAGTGACAGCACGCCCATCCCGCACGTCACCTACACCGAGCCGGAACTGGCGCAGACCGGCCTCACCGAGGCGCAGGCGCGCGCCCGGCGCCTGGGCTTCCGCATCCTGCGCTGGTCCTATCACGACAATGACCGTGCGCAGGCGGAGCGGACGCCGCACGGCCACATCAAGGCCATCGTCGACAAGAAGGGGCGCATTCTCGGCGCCAGCATCGTCGGCGTACAGGCCGGCGAACTGATTACCGCCTGGAGCCTGGCGATCGCGCGAGGGCTCACGGTGCGCGCCTTCACCGATCTCGTGGTGCCGTATCCGACCTTGTCCGAGATCGGCAGGCGCGCGGCCATACAATACTACCTGCCGGGTTTGACGCGGCCATTGCTGCGGCGCATCATCGGCTATCTCCGCATTTTCGGTTGAGGACGGTCCTTGGACCCGGCATCCGAGCCATTTGCGACGACCGCGCCGGACGCGCCGCGCCCAGGCCGGCGCTGGCGCGTCAGCCTGTCGAGCAAGCTGCTGGTGCTGACGATTCTGTTCGTCATGCTGGCGGAAGTGCTCATCTATGTGCCGTCGGTCGCCAATTTTCGCCTGAACTGGCTCAACGACAGGCTCGCGGCCGCGCACACGGCCGCACTGGTGCTCGAGGCGGCGCCCAAGGGCATGGTGCCCGAGAGCCTCGCCAAGAAGATCCTCGCCAGCATCGGGGCCCGCGCCGTGGCGATGAAGATGGGCAACCAGCGGCGGCTGCTGGCGTCCTCCGACATGCCCTCGGCGGTCGAGCAGAGCGTCGACGTCCGCACCATCACCTGGTGGAGTTCGATCGAAGAGGCTTTCGACACGCTGCTCAACTGCAAGACCGGCGACGTGATGCGCCTGGTCGGCCCGGCGCCGATGACGAACGGCGACTTCCTCGAGATCGTGCTCGACGAGACGCCCCTGCGGAATGCGATGTGGACCTTCTCGGTCAACATCCTGCTCCTGTCGCTGGCGATTTCCGGTATCACCGCGATGCTGGTGTACCTCGCGCTGCATTATCTGCTGGTGCGGCCGATGGGCCGGATCACGCAGAACATGGTGGCGTTCCGCGCCGATCCGGAGAACCCGGCGCGCGTCATCGCGTCCTCGGGCCGCAACGACGAGATCGGCGTGGCGCAGGAGGAATTGGCGGCGATGCAGCGCGAGATTGCCTCGATGCTGCATCAGAAGAACCGGCTGGCCTCGCTCGGCCTCGCGGTCTCGAAGATCAACCACGATCTGCGCAACCTGCTCGCCTCGGCGCAGCTCTTCTCCGACCAGCTCTCGACGTTGCCCGACCCGAAGGTGCAGCGCTTCGCGCCGAAGCTGATGCGGACGCTCGAACGGGCGATCGCCTTCTGCCAGTCGACCCTGTCGTACGGCGCGGTGCAGGAGCCGCCGCCGGAGCGCAAGACGATTCCGGTCGAGCCGCTGATCGACGAGGTCTACGAGGCGCTCGGCCTCGGTCTCGACGTGCCGATCCGCTGGATCGTCGCGGTGGAGAAAGGCCTGACGGTCGAAGCCGACCACGACCAGTTGTTCCGGGTGCTGGTCAATGTCGCGCGCAATGCCATGCAGGCGCTGGAGTCACGCGGCAATCGCGATCCGGCGCGCGACCAGATTCGCATTACCGGCCGACGCGAAGGCAGCGTGGCGGTGATCGAGGTCTCCGATACCGGCCCCGGCGTGCCCGAAAAGGCGCGCGCGCACCTGTTCCAGGCGTTCCAGGGCTCGACCCGGCCGGGCGGGTCGGGCTGTGGGCTCGCGATCGCCGCCGAGCTGGTGCGGGCGCATGGGGGCGATATCCGCCTGGTGCCGGGCACGATCGGCGCCACTTTCAGCATCACCATCCCGGACCGGGCGGTGGAGCTCGAGGCCCATCGTGGGGCGCGGGCGCGGGCGTGAACGCGCCCTTGCCAACCGGGGTGCAAGACGATAGCTAGTGCCCCGGCTCGCCGCCCTTCGCGGGCGGCAACAATGGCCACAAGCGCCCGTAGCTCAGCTGGATAGAGCACCAGACTACGAATCTGGGGGTCAGAGGTTCGAATCCTTTCGGGCGCGCCATTAATACAGCATTTTCTGCGGCCGCCGGGAAGTGGGGTTTCGTAGAGTCGCCACCGTGTCGCCACGCCGCCGAAATTCGAGCTTGCTTCGCTACCCAGGGCTAGACTGTTCAGTGCCATCGTCGAACCCCGGCACGCAGCCAATGCTGTGATCGTAACGGCCGGATGGTCTGCCGTTTAGTCCAGGCTTCGCCGCCTCCTCCATCCACCAGCCGCTTTACGCCCGCATCGCCCCTTGCGGCCGCAAGCCACGGTTCCCATGTACCGTGGCAAGGCGGTGCGGAGGCACCGACCCATGCGCCAAGTTGTTTCGGCGTGCGGGCCGCCACCGCGTATTTCAGTAGTCGATTTTCGATGGCGGCGTGAACGTATTGCAGCCTCGCCGGCAGCAGCCTCCCGCACCCGACGATCTGACGCCCGAGCGTATCGGCATCAACCGCGAGAGCGAGGATTTCATGCTGTACACCTTTGAAGACCTAGAGACCGGCGAACTGCGCTCAGCGGTCGCCGTAAACGAGGCCGCCGCGCGTTTGAAGCTCGGGGGCATCTGGACCGACATCGAGCGCGCCGCGGCGTTCGACCCCTGCGAAGTCGCCGGACTGCCTGAACTGTACCGACAGGCACAAGCCGATGAGGAGGCCGCACGTCAGGGAATGGTGGCGGCCAATCCGATGGGGAAGGGTCGCTTCACCACCCCGGAGGCGCTCGCGGCCTTTACAGCGGCCCAAGAAAAGCATCGCAATTGTCAGGCTCGGCGCGAGGAGCTAATGCGCCTGATGGCCGCCACCGGCAAATAGCCATGGACCCGGCAAGCACAAGAATCCTGGCGAGAACGCTCGACGCCATCAAAGAATGGCCGCTATGGATGCTTGTAGCGATCGCGCTATCGCTGAGCGTGGTGATCGCCGTCCCAGATTTCCGCAACTTGGCATCGCCCACAACAGCTACGGCGTTGTTTTACGTCACCATCGTCGCTTGGATTTTTGTTCTCGCTCGCGCCACAAGGCCAGCGACCGAGGCAGTGCTGACTTATCTGCGCTACCGCGAGCAAAGCCGATATTTTTTGGTCACGCCGATTGAGCCGCAATGCCATTGGGGCGTTTCAAAGCAAACGGACGGGTCTTACGTCACACAAGTCTCAGTCGATTGCATGGTGAAAAACCGTTCTACTCAGCCGTTGCACGTCATGAAGGCTCGTATCATCAAGCCGAGGATCAAGGGCGAGATACTCCCCGGCCTTGTCGTGACGCGCGCTCAACATGCGAACGTCTATGGCACTCCGCATGTCTCGGGCAATTATATCGGTCCCGGTCAAACGCTGCCGGTGAGCTGCACCCTGCTTATTCGTGGCGTGCCTAGGCAAAAGACGGGCACCATGCTGGCGATAATTGAGATCGAGGATGCAGATGGGCACCGCGAACGGGTGAAGATGCTGTTGACCCACTTCGGCCCGGGACACTGAGGTAAGGCGAGGGCTATGCCTACAATCGAGCCTGATACACTGGAAAAGACCGAACGAAATTCCGCGCCATGGGTCGATGACGGCGACAAGTATGCAGTAATTGCCCTAGCCGTGAAACTCGACGATGCCGTGCCGCTCCAGCAGATGACGCCGCATCATTGGGTGTTCGCGAGTGAGCGTTTCGAGATGCCGCCGCACTGGCGAGAATGGCTCGGCACGATCCGCACCGAGGAAATCGAGGGCAGCGACCTATTCTTGCTCAGCAAGATGCGGTCGCAATCGCCCGAAGTCCTCGATGGCGAGAATGCTGAGCTGAAACGCAGGGTGGGGCACTTCTACAGTGGGCTATTGCTAGCGAGCCCGTTTGCGCCCGCCCACAGCCCGGTGATGCTGTCAGGCTCACGCCGCGACGGTGAGATCGGCATTCGGACGCAAGACAATTATGAGCCGGCCATCCCGAGCACGGTTCGGCACTATCCGCCGGTCACGTTCGCTGATCTTCACTTGGCGGCCAAGCTGGCCGAACAGATCGCCGCACTCGAAAAGACACCATTGAACGGCGGCCATTGGCGGCTGTTCCGGGTTTTCCACTTGTATCTCGAAGCACGCATGATCCGCGACAACATGGACCGGCTGCATCAATACTGTCGGTGCATCGATGGGCTGATCGTGTCGGAGCCGGGTCAAGGCAAAAGCCGATTTAAGAGCCGAACGGAGCTGTTCATCGGCCCTCGACATCACACGTTGATGGGCGAGACCTATGACGTGCGCAGCGACGTGGAACACCTTTATGAGAACAAGCACCTGGAGCTGTTCGACCGCGCTGCGCGGCTTGAGCTGGTGAAGAAGCTGGAGATGATGGAGTACATCGCACGCAGCACACTCGCGCGCATCCTGCTCGACAGTAAGCTGTGGCCGCATTTTGCCAACACCGACGCGCTTAAAGCCTTTTGGGCGCTGAGCGAGAGCGAGCGACGCAAGCTGTGGGGCGCCGCCGTCGATCCTAACGATGCGCTTGCCGAGTTCGATCCACGCTACATCAGTGATGGCGATCTAGGTGGGCCGTGATGGCTTGATAACGGTGACAACGATGGCAAAGGACTTTCAGCTCATCCATCTCACGGTCGATGAGGAACGCTTCAAGAGTGCGAGCAATCGGCTGCGCGGTCAGTTCGTCGGGTGCATGCACGCGCACAATGAACTGACGATCCTTAATCGCCTGATCATGTTCACCATGAACGACACAGGCGACGGTGAGTTGCACAACTCTGCGCAGTCGGTGCAGATGTGGTTCATGCTGCAACTCCTAGCGGCCAAGCTGTTCGAGACGTGGGTGATGCTCAATGAGCGGTTCTTGCAGTCAAATCCGCCCGATGTCGTCGGTCACCTGGAGCCCACGCATCAAGTGAGCCTGCAATGGCTGACCGATTACCTCGGCAACGGGCAACCGTTCAAGGACAGCGCCCTCAAAATAATCCGCGACAAAACCGCGTTCCACTATGACAAGCTCAATCTCACCGAAGCGGTCGACAACTTGGCAGCCGGCGAGAATAGTCTTTACCTCGCTCAGCACCCGGCGAACTCGCTGTACTACATGGGCTCGGCGCTCGTTTTCCGCGCTGCCTTCGCCATGATCGCGGACAAGGCGGATGGAACCGCCATCGGCAGCCACGAGGAGCGCGTGCATAGGGGCACCAAGATCGCCCTCGACGATGTGAACAAGGCGAACTGGCATATGCACACGCTGCTATATGGCTTAATCGAACTGTTGATGCGCGACATGATGGGGCAGCCGGCTGAGAATGAGCAGCAGGTTCGCATTAATGTGCTTGATGCGCCTGCGCCTGAGCATGTTGGTATCCCGGCATTCATTGACATCGGCCCCTGATCGCCAGGAGGCGACTTATGTGGACAGCCATCCTCACTGTAATCCTGGGCGGCGTCGGGTGGATCATCGCCAAGCTGCTGTTCGAGCCTCTGAAAGAGATCGTCGATTTGCGACGCCAAGCGCAAGAATGTCTCATCGCGTATGGCGACCTGTCGAAGGATGCGCCAGCGGATGACCGCCGCTCTGCCACCGATGCTTTCCGCCGCATTGGAGCGGGTCTAGTCTCGCGCCACTATGCCTCACACCCGTGGGCGAATTGGACCTATGATTTCGTTCTGCGTTGGTGGGGATGGGATATTCACAGCGCGGGCAATCTGCTCATCAGCATCGGCAGCGGTACACAGTCCGCCGGCTTTAGTTGGGCGAACAACTCGCCGCTGGTCATGCTCATCCGTGAGAATTTGAAGCTGCCAAATCCAGAGATGTCACCGACCGAGCGCGCACTAGCAGAGAATGCGGCCAGACCTGCGCCGCTCGATGCCGGACCTTAGGAGGCCATGGCAACTACCGCTAGTGGCCAGGGACCGCGATGCAAACCTATTCGCTACGTGTCCGCGCATTCCGAGCATCGATTATCAGGGAATTGCCTAGAGCGCCTAACGACAAAATCTCGCGCGCGGCGCTGGAAGCGATGCCGACGCGCCGGCTGATCCAAGCCTTCATCACTTGGCGCATGCGTGTCATACCGGAGAAGCCCCGAAAGGTGGCGTTATGGATGCGCGGCATCAAACCATCCGAGTTTCGAGCGGTGGAAGCGCGATTGCGGCCACTGCTCCACAAGGTGGAAACCGGCAAGGACCTTACGCCACATCTTTCAAATCTGGTGATGACGAAGGGTGTTGTCCTGCCCGGTGCAAATCCGGCGGATCGAGGCAAGGATATAGACTTGGTGCTGACGCGCCACGGCTTGCATCACTTCCACGTTGGCAATGTTGATCCGGGAAATCCAAAGGGACGCAGCGGGCTGTTGGTGTTCGCTGAGGTCCTGGAAAAGGAATTTAGGATCGTGGCCATTTCGGATCATCGAGCCTTTGAGCAGGGTTCCCCGGAGCGGCTTAGGTTCTTCGATGTATGCAGCGCATACGTCGCAAAGGATGTGCCGCCCGGTCAGGCGTTCATGGCAAATCCGGTCATGTCGTCCGGTCACTC